>Ga0308160_10000373_pt1 | contig 91568 bp, 90 predicted proteins | sample PhyFR1_FD_201036 | JGI IMG/M metagenome (GOLD analysis project Ga0308160, IMG submission 201036) | Phyllosphere microbial communities from UC Gill Tract Community Farm, Albany, California, United States - DLSLF.R1 | ecosystem: Host-associated > Plants > Phyllosphere > Unclassified | place: USA...
AGCGATGTCGTCACGAAACGGATCAGGATCAGGCGCCGATTCTTGAACGACACCCGGTGCGAGCAGAGGTCGAAAGAGCGTTCGAACTCCTTGTGAGCCTATCAGACCACGTGCGACGGTAGGCCTCGAATCAGCGCCCAAAATTGCAGCCCTGATCGTGGAATGGACTGACCTCGAAGATGCGTCGCTGACCGAGGTAGTAGACGCCAAGAAGAAAGCGAAACTCAACCTCGTCGGCCTTGCTGTACAGGCGACGCTTCTTGCCCTCGTGCAAGAAGGTCGCGCCGAGCTTCTGCATGTGCGGCCGGATGAGCTGGACGATTTGGGCGGATAGCTGATGGGTTTGGAGGTGGAAGAAGATGCGGAAGAGGGTGATTGAGAGGCCAAAGAGGGCGTCTCTCCGGGTCGACAGCTTTGTCGATCTGCGCGGAAGTCGCAGGAGACTTCGTCAGCAGGCCCCTTCAGCGGCAGATGGGATCAGAGACCGGACCCACGTGTCTTTCAATGACTGGGTCATCGCGTCCCGGATCGGCTGGTAGAACTCATTCATGGCGCGACGGCTCACGACGTCGGTTGCTTGCTGCGGGCAGCAAACCAACGGGCCGGTGAGCGGTGCAGGCGAAACAACTGCGGGTCATCACGACTCACAGAGGCCGCGATATGGACAAGACGCTTTGATATGACCCCGAGGAGTACGGCATACTTGTGGCCGACTGGGCAAAGAAACGCGGCGTACAGCGCTCTACAAAGGCGGAGCGGTGCGTCCCATCAGCTCGGTCGGGCTCGAGCCGCCTCGGGTGTCGATGATGAGCACTCACTTCCACGTTCGGAGGCCACGCGTCCAGTTCTGCCACCAGTCGCGCGGGTCATGCGAGCGTGTCTCGTCGAGGTAGGCCACCCAGAAGTCGCGGACCTCTGAGGGCATGACGGCCGGGTCGCACGCCGCGTCGATCAGCTGCCGCGAGGCCACGGATGCACTGGGCTGCAACCGACGGCAGGCAAGGCTTCAACGCGCCGAATACCTAGCAGTAGAGAGCGGGCACGACAGACCTGAAGTTGCTTCTGTAAGCCCTGGAGGATGTTGCCGTTGGTCGCGAGCCGGGCGAGATCGTGCGTCGAAGCCGGGTCGAACGGCCGCTCGGGGTCGTGCAGCTCGTGGATGGCCTTGATCAAGAGCGCGAAGGGCGTCGAGCTTTCGGCCGCGCCTGCGAGCATCGGCTGACCTGCCATACTCTATGAGCCGCTGAAAGAGTCCTGCTCTGTGCTGTCGGTCGAAGGGAAGAGAAGAGGCAAGGCAGCTGTCGTCGGGGGCGGGTCGGCGCGGGCGCGCTGCGCAAGGCCTCCCTCTTTCGCGGGCGGCGAGGCCGCTGCCGAGCTCGAGCAGTCAGCCCACTTGACCTCCTGACCATCGACAGCAAGATCGACGGCGGAGAGACTGCGACTGACGGACCTCCATCGACGACTTTTCTGTCCCTTCTACCTTTGCGCCGTGTAGACGACCGAAGTAAGTGGTTGACGGGCGGCCCAGGCCGCGGCGACTGCCTTCCCGACCGCTGCTAACCTCTGCTCCGACTCCCGGCCCTAGGCCCAGCGCGATGGCCGACGGTTCCAACGGCATGCTCTCGGGCGTCCGCAAGCACACGCTAGCGGCCTTGCTGCTCGCCTGGATCTTCTACCTGCATGCTTCAGGCCGTGAGTCGAGACTTGCCCCATCTCGGCTGACTGGCGTCGTCCGCCTTTTCGGTCGAGCTTCCCAAGACTGACGACCTCGCCTCCTCTTGATGGGCAGTGTACCTCTTCACGAAGGGCTTCCTTCTGACTCGACTGTCGCTCGAGGAGACTACCTCGTGCTCGCCCCTCGACCCATCGTGTAGCCTCCCGGCTCAGTTCGACAAGGCCGTCGTCGTCATCATCGACGCGCTCCGGTTCGACTTTGTCGCGCCCGCGTCGGCCTTGCCCGTCGCCCGGTCCGAGCACTTCCACGGCGTCCTTACCGTCCCGGCAGAGCTCTCGGCCGCCTACCCGGGCCAGAGCCTCATCTTCAATGCCCATGCGGACCCGCCGACGACAACGCTCCAGCGGCTCAAGGGCATCACGACCGGCTCGCTTCCGACTTTCATCGACATGGGGTCCAACTTTGCCGGTTCGGCCATCGACGAGGACTCGTGGATCCACCAGGCCCGGGCGGCCGGCAAGCGGATCGGCTTCGTCGGCGACGAGACGTGGCTGTCGGTCTACCCGGCTTCGTTCGGCGCCAACATGTCGTTCCCCTTTGACTCGTTCAATGTCGAGGACCTGCACTCGGTCGACAACGGCGTGACGAAGCACCTGCCGGCCCTCATGGCTGGCGCACACGGCGAGTGGGACATCCTCGTCGGTCACTTCCTTGGCGTCGACCACGTCGGTCACCGGCTCGGCCCCTCGCACGCGATCATGACGGCCAAGCTCGCCCAGATGGACGCCTTCCTCCGGCAGACGGTCGCTGCGCTCGATGAGCGAACCGTCCTCGTCGTCATGGGCGACCACGGCATGGACCGCAAGGGCGATCACGGTGGTGAGGGCGTGCTCGAGACCTCGTCCGCTCTCTGGGTCTACACCAAGCAGGCCGACGCCTTCCGGTCCGACGTGCCGGCCGCGCTCCAGGAGCACGCCACCTTCCCCGGCGCGGCCCTGAACAGCGCGCGGGCGGTCCAGCAGATCGACCTTGTGCCGACGCTCTCGCTGCTGCTCGGCCTGCCTGTGCCGTTCAACAACCTCGGCTCCGTCATCCCCGAGCTCTTTGCCACAGAGAGCCTGCTCGCTCGGGGCATGAAGCTGAACGCGGCCCAGATCTGGACGTACCTTGAACGGTACGGTACCTCCACGGCCGGTGGAGCTCTCAGCCGTGCGATGGGCTCGCTCAAGGGCAAGCACGCCTCGCTCCGGTCCCTCGAGGCCAAGGCCGGCTGGGCTGGTCACGACGCGGCGGTTGCTCCTTCGATCGAGCTGCTCAAGGCCTACCGGTCTTTCACGCGGGCAGCCCTTCAGCAATGCCGCACGATATGGGCTCAGTTCGACCTACTCTCGATGCTCGGCGGCCTGGCGATCCTCCTCCTGTCGCTCTTGACAGCCTGGGTCGTCTACATGGAGGTCGCTCGCCACCGTTCTGGATGGGAGACGTGGGTCCAGCGCAACCTCGGCTACGCCGTCATCGGCTCGGTCGGCGGCGTGATCGTCGGCACGCTCGGTCCCGTCATGAACGGCGTCGTCGGCCGCGAGTCGTCCGTCACGCTGCTCGACTCGATCGTCTGGTACGCCGCGTTTGTCTCGCAGCTCGCGGTCCTCCTGCCTAACTTTGTCGACACGGCGACGGCCCTCAAGACGCGGCTGTTGTACGGTCGTAGCCGGGGCCTCGCCGCGCTTGCCGGCCCCGCCCTGCTCGGCTTGCACGTCATCGGCCTCTCGACCAACTCGTTCATCCTTTGGGAGGACCGCATCTCGCTCTACTTCCTCTCGACCGCCCTCATTCTCGCTCTCTGCCAGGCGCCCGGCGCTCCGAGCGCGCCGCTCAGGATCCGTATCATCGGCTTTAGCGCGCTCGCGCTCGTCTGCTTCCGGCTGACGGCCATCTCAACTATCTGCCGCGAGGAGACCTCGGCCGACTGCTCGGTCACCTTCTACGAGGGCGCAACCGTGCCCGTCTCGCCCGCGATCGTCCAGCTGCTGGCGCTTCCGCTCGCGTCCATGTTCCCCGTCGTCCTCTCGCTCTTTCTCGGCATCTCCAAGTCATACGCCGGCATGGCGCCGTTCGTCCTCGGCCGGGCGCTGCGCGTCGTCCTGCTCGCCGGCACCCTCTACTGGGTCCTCGACCGAGCCGAGACCTGGCGCGGGCTCAACCCGGACCGGATCCCGCTCGTCAAGCTGATCAAGGTCTGGCTCGCCAGGGCGACGCTCCTCGCCGCCGTCGGTGGGCTCTCGGCCTGCTGGTACGCCAGCCCGCCATGCATCGAGGTTCGACGTGCCGGCGAGGAGGAGGAGAAGGAGCGGCTCGCCGACCCCGAGAACGACAACCCGCTCGCGCCGCCTAAGCCCGCTAAGGGCCAGATCGTCGTCCTCGGCTTTGCCAACTCGTACGGCGCCTCGTACCTGCTGTTCCTCCTGCCGCTGTTTGCGACGCTCTGGCTGCTTGCCCAGCCGAGCGGCCAGTTCGTTCTCGCCCTCACCTTTGTCGGCCTCCTCGCCTACCTCGAGGTTGTCGACTCGCAGCGGGACGCGATCGCCCTCCGAGCTGCCTTTGCCGCCAGCACGTCGGACCCGGCCGGCTTCGACCCGGCGGCGGCGATGAGCACGATCGTCCCGCCGTCGTTCACGGAAACGTCGATCCTCGCCCTCGTCGGCAGCCTCGTCTTCTACACGACCGGCCACCAGGCCGTCCTCACCTCCTTCCAGTGGGGCTCGGCCTTCATCGGCTTCCCGACGCTCACCTACCCATTCTCGCCGATCCTCGTCGTCCTCAACACACTCGGACCGCTCGCCTTTGTTGCGCTCTTCGTCCCCCTGCTCGGCAGCTGGAACGTCTCGCCGATAGTCCGCAACCACGTGCCTGTCCTTCCGGATGCGCTCAAGGCCGTCCTCGGCTTCGGCCTCTATCAGGCTGCGGTGACGGTCGCGACGGCGGCCTGGGCCGGTGTTCACCGGCGCCACCTGATGGTCTGGAAGGTCTTTGCGCCGCGCTTCATGCTCGCCGGCTGCGCGCTCCTCCTCGTCGACCTGACGCTCATCGTCGCCGTCGCCGTCGGTCTGCGCGGCGTCCACAGTAAGGTCGCTCGGTCGTTCAAGACGATAGCTTGAGACCATCAGGCTCGGCAGAGGCGAAGAAAAGAGAATTAGTTGGATTATTGGAACGACCTGCCGGCAGATTACCTCCAGAGCAGAGTATGCTCGCAAAAGTTGCTAAGCACACAGCTAGCACGTAAACAGCCGCCCAAACCTCCTCATCAGATCCGTCTGCGAGAAGCGAGACCAGATCCAAGAGGATTCTAACCTGGAGGAGCTAGAGGAGTACTTGTACTGGCCGGCACTCGAGGACGACGGCATCTGCTTTCCCGCGCGCCCGCCGCCGCCGCCGCGCCGCGCCCGCCCTCGTCCTCGAGCTGCTGGTTCAAGCTGGATCTCGTTCACTCTTCAACCTCTCGTCCTTACCCGTCTCCTCCCGTTTTAGCTGCCAGCTTCTCTCGCCGGTACGATGGCTTCCCGTCAGGGCGACCGCGCCCCCAAGGTCAAGAACCGTGCCCCGGCCGCGATCCAGGTCCGTCGTCCCCCCCGCGCCGCCCTGCGCTCGCCGCGAGCTGCTTCCTACAGGCTTCGCTTCTGACGCTCGCATCCTCCTGCCCGCCCATCCTCGCCTGTATCCGCTCTCGGACGTCGACTTTGCCCTCTAGATCACAGCTGAGCAATTGCTCCGTGAGGTAAAGACCTTCTCGGCCTGGGCTATAGCTCCTCTAACAGCTGGGCCCGCTGGCCGATCGGAGAGCACCGGCTGATCCGAACCGCCGCCTTCGCTTTCCCCTCCTGCCCTCTCAGGCTCAAGAGCGTCAGGACCCGGCTTTCCGTGCCCCGCGTCAGCGTGTCGAGGATCTCGAGGAGCTCAACGAGTACCGCGGTCGGAAGCGCAAGGAGTTTGAGGACCGCATTCGCTACTCGCGCACGGCGGTACGTCCGAGCCTTCATCTTCCGGCCTGGCCATAAGATGCCTTGGCTGGCTCTTGAGCTGCTCCGAGTAGAGCTGACGCTTGCTGTGCTTGTGCCTCCTTCTCTGGCCGCTCGACTCTTGCGCCCTCGTAGCTGCAAGGATGGCGTAAGTACGCTACTTGGGAGGCCAGCCAGGGCGAGTTCGACCGCGCGCGCTCCGTCTTCGAGCGCGCGCTCGATGTCGAGCCAACCGACGTCCAGCTCTGGCTGCACTACTGCGAGACTGTACGTCGATCTGATGCTCGCATGCTGTTGCAGCTCAGACAGCTGACGACCCGCCGCCGCCTCCAGGAGCTCAAGGCGCGCAACATCGCCCACGCCCGCAACCTCTACGACCGGGCGGTGACGCTCCTGCCGCGAGTCGACGGCCTCTGGCTCAAGTTTGTCCAGCTTGAGGAGCTCCTTCAGAACATTGGCGGCGCCCGCCAGGTGTTTGAGCGGTGGATGAAGTGGGAGCCGGATGACCGCGCATGGAAGGCGTACGTCAAGCTCGAGCTCCGATACAACGAGTTCGAGCGGGCAAGCGCCGTCCACGAACGCTGGATCGGCTGCCACCCCGAGCCCAAGAACTGGATCGAGTGGGCTCGTTTCGAGGAGGAGCGCGGTGCCGTCGGTAGGTCGTTCTCCTCTGCCAGGCACGCATCGGACCTCAAGCTGAAGCCCCTCTCTTGGCCTCTTGAAATCTTGCCGTCGCATCGACTATTCCGCTCTTCAGAGAAGGCGCGCGAGGTCTTCCAGATGGCGCTCGAGTTCTTTGGCGACAAGGAGGCCGAGGTCGAGCGCGCCCAGTCGGTGTTTGCCGCGTTCGCGCGGATGGAGACGCGGCTGAAGGAGTTTGACCGGGCTCGCGTCATTTACAAGGTGCGACCCTTGGTGCTCCTCTCGCTCCGCGCGGCCGCCTCGCTGACGCCTCTCATCGCCCCGCCAGTTCGCGCTCGAGCGCCTCCCGCGGAGCAAATCGCAGGCGCTCTACTCTGCCTTCACCAAATTCGAGAAGCAGCACGGCAACAAAGCCGGCGTCGAGTCAACCGTCCTCGGCAAGCGGCGGATCCAGTACGAGGAGGAGATCGCCGATGACGCCAACAACTATGTGCGCCCTCCCTCGCATCTCCCCGAGCTGACAGCCCCTCATGCGACCGGATCCTGACCTGCGTCGCTGTCTCTGCGCTCTCAGGACGCCTGGGTGTCGTACGCCCGTCTTGAGGAGGACGCCTACAGGTCTCTCAAGGCCGACCGGGATCCAGCACTCTCGCCGGACAAGGTCCGCGACGTTTACGAGCGGGCGGTTGCCCAGGTCCCGCCCGGCGGCGAGAAGCGCTTCTGGCGGCGGTACATCTTCCTCTGGCTGTTCTATGCCGCGTTCGAGGAGGTCGAGACCAAGGTCCGTACATGAAGCTCGCATCGGGTTCTCCGACGCTGTACCGGACGCTGACCGAGTGTTTCGCGCCGGCCCGCGACTACCTTTGACCAGGACTTTGACCGGGCACGGCAGGTCTACAAGGCTGCCCTCCAGCTCGTCCCCCACCGGTCCTTCACCTTCGCCAAGCTTTGGATCCAGTACGCCTACTTTGAGCTCCGGCAGAGGGACATGACGGCGGCCAAGAAGATCCTCGGCACCGCCATCGGCATGTGCCCCAAAGAGAAGCTCTTCAAGGCGTACATCGAGCTGCGGACTAAGGTGCGCGACCCTCGCCCCGTCGCAGCTAGTCCTTTCACGCACGGCTGCTGACATATGCTTTCCCACCGGCCGCGTAGCTCTGGGAGTTTGACGAGGTCCGGACCATCTACCAAAAATACCTCGAGTACGACGCCTCCAACACGGCGGCCTGGGTCAAGTGGGCCCAGCTCGAGGCCGGCCTCGGCGACATGGACCGCGCCCGCTTCCTCTTTGATCTCGGCACGACACAGGAGCTCGACATGCCCGAGGTCCTCTGGAAGGTGCGACGCGCCGCTCTTCATCTCGACCCCCTGTCTCAACGGCCGACTGACATCTGCCCATCCGCAGGCTTGGATCGACTTTGAGTTCTCGCAGCAGGAGCGGGAGCGGACGCGGTCGCTGTACGAGACGCTCCTCTCCAAGACGGGCCACGTCAAGGTCTGGATCGCGTACGCGCTGTTCGAGGTCCAGCCGATGGTCGACGAGGAGACGGGCGAGGAGGTCGAGGGCGAGGGCGGCGACCCGGATCTCGCGCGCAAGGTCCTGCAGCGCGGCTACGACGCCCTTCGCAAGGAGGGTCTCAAGGAGGAGCGTGTCGTCCTGCTCGAGGCCTGGAAGGAGTTCGAAGCCTTCCACGGCGAGGACGCCGACCGCGAGAAGGTCGAGGGCATGATGCCCCGCGTCGTCAAGAAGTGGCGCAAGACGGACGACGGCGCCAACGCGCTCGAGGAGTGTACGTCTGGCCGCATCCTTGGACGTTCGTCCCGGCTCGAACGGCGACTTACCTTCCTCACCCTTCTCCCCCGCGCGCAGACTGGGACATGATCTTCCCCGACGACGAGCGCGAGGCCAACCCGCAGAACTTCAAGCTGCTTCAGATGGCGCACGCGTGGAAGCAGGCCCAAGCAGCGTCGGCCGGCGGCGGCCTGCTCGATATGGAGGACTCGGACGACTCGGACGACGACGACGACGACGACTCGGACGCGGACGAGGGCGAGGGCGCCGCTGACGGAGCAGGGGAGACTGCGCCGACATCACCGCCAACGGAGGCGATGGACGACAAGATGGACGAGTGATCGGGCGTGGCTCTGCATCAATGAGCTCTCGACACGATTCTTGCTACGCGACGGACGGAAGTCTTGATGTGCAGCTGATCCATCAAGGAAGCCAGTGCTACACGTCGTCACCCTTCAGCCGGTCTAGCAGTGCCTCCCAAGTCTCGCCCTCGGCCCCCGCGCCGCCTGCGTGAAGCGCTCGGAGCCGCTCGAGGATCGCCCACCCGCACTGGACGTCCGAGGCCGCATAGTCGCGCTGACGTTCCGTCAGGGGCTTTCTCCAGTCGCTCGTCCGCTCCTTGGGCTTCTCGAGCGTCTCGCCGACATGCGCCTCGGTCAGCTTGGCGAGCGAGATGAGGCGCCGGCCCTCAGCCCCCCAGCGGGCAGGATCGAGCTCGCGCGAAACGTGCGAGAGGTCGACGAAACCCTGCGGCCGGCCGAGCGAGGGGAAGTCGCGTGCTAGCTTGAGACAGTCGTTGCGGATGTTGACGCCGTATAGGAGCCGGGTGGGTGACTGGATGACTGCCAGCAGGGACGGCGGGATCTTGTAGTACATGGCTGAGTGCGTGCGCATCAAGCTGGCGTCAGTAATCAGCGAGGCTCTGAGCATGGTGATGGACGACCGACCTGAGATCTGCACGAGCAGGATGATCTTGCCGTCCGAGACCTGGATGAGTGCCGTCTTATTCTCCGTCTTGCGGCCAAACGATACAGGCCACTCCATGTCGAAGCTCAGCGGCCTGGGTGGATACCGGCCGGTGTGAGAAGGGTTGATCAGCTGGAACATCCTTCTACTCCAAAATCGTTGGCGCGACGCACCCAGGCTGTAGGCAGGGGACGAGCTGCTCGACCTCGTCGCGGCAGGTCGTGTAGACGATGCTGGGGCTGCTGCCGTGGTTCCTCCAGCGGAACGTCTTGAGCGCCGCGCGGACGACCGGCGCCGGTGGAGGAGGACAGAATACGGGTACGTTGTCGACCGCCGTCGCCGTCAGAGCCGACCGGCGGCGGGTGACGCGCATGGGGGGCACAAAGGGGGGCGGCAGGCTGCGCTTGGCTGCGGAGCCGGACGTGGCGACAGGCTTGGTGGTCGATCGGACGAAGGGCGGAGGCGACGGTCTCGACGGGCCGGCCTCTTTGCTGACTGGAGGTCGAGCGCTCCGTGCGATAGGACCGGATGGCGGTATAAAGGCGGGCGGCGACGATGAGCGTGAGGCAGCAAGAGCGGCGGCGGGACGTGACGTCGGACGAGGACGGGCGGCCAGGAGCCTCGTGAAGGTCGGCTCGTCGTCGTCGCTGTCGTCGGCATCAAAGACCTCGCGCCGAGCCTTGCCCTTCCAGACGGGCGAGATGGGCTTTGAGCTGCCGGCGATCCGAGTGGCTCGGGACGCCATGGCTAGAGTAAGAGGGAAGGTACGGAGAGAGGGTGGCCGGTCGTTGAGAGGGAAAGCGAAAGGGAGCGAACGGGACGCGCAGCGCCGACACCCGCCGGCGCCGACGCAGTCCGCGCAACGCGCGCGCCCTCGTACGTGCCGGTCAAGCGGGCCGGGCGACGAGATCAAGGCTAAAAGACTCGTCGCTCCTGGTTGCCTCTCGCAAAGAAAGAGTCAGATTGCTCCTTCTGCCGCCGACACGCCAGTGCGATGGTACGACTCATGAGATCAAACGGGGGTCCGCGACGATTAGGCCGCCTCCTCTGCGGCCGATGACTCCTCCAGCAGGGGTGCATTCTCGTCCGCACCGACACCGGCCGCCGCCCTGCTGCTCAAGCGCCGACCGTGGCCGCTCCGGCTCCGACGCTTGCCCTTGCCCTTGCCGCGAACGCTCATGCCGCCGGCCCAAACCTTGCCGGCCCGGGCTTGCAGGCCCGTGTAGGTGAGGGCGACGAAGAGGAGGATCGAGAGGACGGCAGAGAGCGCAAAGAGGACCGCAGAAGTGTCTGTTTCGCGCGAGGCGAGACTGTCAGTGGGGAGGCCGGGACTTTCCCAGAAAGTGGTACGTACGGAGGTGAGCTGATGCCCCGCGCGCACGCTCGAAGCGTGCGCCATCAGTGCGGAAGACGTGCGCGACGATGCAGAAGCTGGCGATCTGGAGGATGCCTGCAAAGGACAGAGAGAAGCGAGGTGATGAGCGTCTGTGCTTGCATCGAGGCCTTTGACCAGCACAGACGGGCGTACCGGCGACGAGCGAGCATGCGGCGACGCCCTTCCAACCGCGCTTACGACGCGCCTTGCGGACCTGGCGCTCGCCCAAACCGACGGCGATGATAAAGAGCGCGACACAGGATGCGAGGTGGGGAATGAGCGAGAGAATGGCGCTGGATGTAGCCGAGGTCGTCAGCAGATGCGTGCGCAGTCAGGTCGGGCCAACAGATCGATGACGCACAGGTAACCGGCCGTCGACCAAAGGACGGCAAACGAGCCTTTGTCGTCCGGGAAGGGCTCGCACACCCACTGGCCGAGCCGCAACGGATCCTTGCCCGAGCCCTGGTCCGGTTCGCTGTGACCGCCCTCGTGCTTGCCGCCTTCGCCTTCGCCGCCGTCCTTGCCGAGGAGGACGACGTTAGCGTGCGGCGAGCCGGGTGGGAGGAGCGAGTTGCTCGTGTGCCGCTTGGTGATCTTGGTGCAATTTCGCCAGAGGCCGTACTCGACCCGCCGGAGGAGAATCGGGTCCGCTGACGGCGGGGTGGCGACGACCCTGGACGCCGTCGAAGAAGGGAGCAAGAGGGAGTTCCGATCATCAGCTCGGATGTCCGGCTTGCAGCCAAGGAGTCGGCGCAATAAACGACAAGCCGCACCAGTCAGGCCGCAAGATCGCCGTCAAGGAGAGCGTGAGGATGGTCAGGAGCACCGGGATGCTGCAAGTTCGAATTCGACCGGCCAGGAGGCAGGAAGTCGGGTCAGCTCGAGCCAGGTCTGGCGCAGCTACTGGTTGGGCCGGTCGATGAGCCGCTCCGCTGCTATCGAGTGCTGGAACACGCACGCGATGACAAACGGAGACTTGCGCATGGCCGCTGTTCTCGCGCCTTCGGGTGGTTACTGGGCGAGGTGTAATAGAAGAGCGGGTCGTTGATGGGAGGGAGGAGGCAGGCGACACGACAAGGAGCGCATCATCGATCATCGCGCGCGCCGAAACGCCGGCGCGGGCTGTCGCTGCCGGGAGCCGAGCGAGCCGGGCCACAGCGTTGGTCGTCAAAGATCATGACAGAAGGCAAAGGGGGATGGCGTCGGAGACGCATACAAGGCGCAGCGGCAGGGAAACGGGTACATTGTGCGATTGGAAGTGTCCAGCCCACCGGTCGTCAGAGGAGCACGCCGGCCCCGCCGAGGTCGTCGGCCGCCTTGGTCGCTAACGACGGCTCGGGCGCTGCTGCCCCGCTGCTGCCGAGGGCCAAGCTCCGGAGATCGTCCTCAAGGCTGCTCTCCTTTGGCTCCTCGATGGCCTGGCCTGCTGGCGCAGCCCCAGCCGCGGCCATCGAGGGCGCGGCGTCCGCACCACCTCCAGCGGCACCAACCGCCGTCGCCTTCCGGACAGGCACGAGCCCCTGGCCGCCCGCCCAGCCGGGAGCGAGACGCATGCGCTCCTTGCGCTCGCGCTCATGTCTCTCGGTCTCGCGTCGGAGGAGGAGAGCGACGTGCGCCGCCTGGCTGGCGTGCGCCTGGGCCCGATGCGCGGGCGAGTGCTCGAGCACGTGAGGCTCGAGCGTGAACGGATAGACGAACTGCGAGGAGGGGTTCAGAAGCGCCCGATCTGTCAGCCTCCTGCCTTTCAGGAAACGACTTGCAGCTGGACAAGTGCAAGATGGGAAAGCTCTGGGGCCGCACATAAGCCGAGATGTCTTCTGGCAGCGGGTGGATGTCTGGCGGAAGCTCGATCTGACAGGATGCCTCAAACGGGTCAGCATCCAGCCACGGGACGGCCAGCACAGCGAGCTAGGTCTGATATTGCGCAGCTTGAATGTCTGAACTGACTGGTCGGGGGAGGTAGAGCGAGGGCGACTTGATGAGCGGCACGCTCGCTGCCGGCGCGTACTGCGGCGAGCCGACGAAGGCAGCTGCAGCGTGGAAACGAGCAGGAGCCGCTGTGGCGGTCAGCAGAAAGGTCTGTGAAGCAGATTGCGACCTTCATTGACGTGAGTCGACGCACCAGAGGACGACATCCGGGGCTGACGGGGACACGCGACGAGGGATCGGCTGCTGGCGGGGCGAGCGACGTGACCTGTCGGATGTAGCCCTGCTTTCGAGACCTTGCAGGTCAACAGGGGACGTCTGACGTCAGCGAGCAATGTGTTTCAGCTCCCAAGATAGGCAGCCAAGAGCTCACTGAGGTAGAAAAATCCTCTTCGAGAGGAGAGGCGTTGTTGCGACCGGGATCGGGTGGGGAAAGCGGGCTGCAACGCTGGGATGGAGGTCGGCGCGAGTCAGCTCATCGGCTCACGAGTCCCAGCGACGCTGAGGTCAGCGGTCTAAGGCTCACTCCGAAGCACGACTGTCGGCTTGAGGAGGCTACGGTGTAGGAGCAAGTACAGCGGGTGGTGATTTGAGAGGAGATGGACCAGCAGCAGCCAACGCCGTCGGCTCGACCGAGGGGGAGGGCTCAGCCTGGCGCGAGGCCCGAACCTGGGAGGAGGCGCAGCAGAAGACGCAGCATACACGTCTTCGCTCGGATTGTCCTCGAGTAGTGCCAACCCTTCAACTGGTCGGATGGGCAGGTGTGGTAAGTCTAGACAGCGCTCTCAGGCTGGGAGGGGAGCAGGGAATCGGCTGTGCAAGGCAATGTTAGGAGCCGTGGGAGGGTGCACGCGGCCAGATCGGTTGAAGACGGGGTGCTTCAGGACGACCCCCTCGCATTGATGGCCTTCGCTGTCGTGCACTTTGCTCTGCTTCTCCGCTTAAACGGGAGACAGTCCGCCAGCTGCTTCAGTTCGAGGTCGTTAAGGTCGTGAGATCTGTGGCATGCCCCTGCTGCCGCCGCCGCCGCCGCCGCCGCCGCCGCCGCTTGCCCTCCCATAGAGGACGCGCTCTGCCACCGGATTCTCGATCCAGGTCTCGGATCGGGTGCGCCATAAGCCAGTCAATCCGTCGGCCGGCGAGAAGCCTACCAGCCCTTAAAGGCGTGGTGGTCCTGGATGGTGCGGTCCTGGTCGGCCTCGCTGTCGAACGACGCGTGGCCGCCGCGGTCGGCCCGGTCCTGGGCATCGAGCCGCTGAGCCTCCTCCGCCTGCCGATTCAGCATGTCCTGCTCGGTGTCGACCATGGTCGCCCAGACCGAGGCCTTGTACTGCGGATGTCAGAGCGAGACGTGTCAGCGCAGTGGCGCAGGCCGCGCCGGGGCCGGTCGGACACACCAGCGTGAGGACGAGGCCCATCTTCTTCTCGAGCCCACGGAAGACGGCGAGCAGCTGGTCGTGCGGCTGGACCGGATCGCGCTTCATCTCGTTAAACTGCCCGGCCGGATGGAAGATGGCGTCCGGTCAGCCTGATGCGATCTTGCCAGCAGAAATGCGCCGACGTACCCGCTTGATCGAATTGGACAGTTTCAGGTACTCCCAGAGGACGGCCGCCTCGAGCGGCGAGAACTTGGGATTGGCCGCACTGCAGAGTGCGTCGTAGCGTCAGCGTCAACTGGCAGCCTCGATGCGCACCAGGTGTCGAAGGGGCACGCACTAGGGGTTGAGCTCATCCTGACCGCTCATCGTGGCATGGACGTCAAGGGGCAGCGCGTGCTGACGCCTCCGAGGCGTCGTCGCGTCGGGGCTCGGAGAGGACGCGCCGGCGAGCTCGCCGGTCCGTCCTTCTCCCGCCGACGGTCACGATCTCCGACCCACCTTTTTCGACTCAAGCCAGCACCCATGAGCTCGCACGGACACTCGCACGACCACGGAAGAGGACACTCGCATGCCGAGCCGTCGCACTCGCACTCACACGACGGCGTCGAATGCGCCGGGCACGACGCCACTCTACCGACCGAGGCCGAGCTCGCCGCCCAGAAGCAGGAGCGACTGGCCTTCGACCGGGTCGTCGCCTCCTTCTACAACTATGAGCCGCATTCGGTGCGTTCGCTGGCCATGGCTTCGCTTGGAAGCCGCCAGAGTTTAAGACCCTCTGCCTTCACCGGACAGCTCTCAGCAAATCACCGCCGGCTGAAGGACCTCCTGTGTGCGTCTGCCAGACAGGCCGGGGGCGCTGCGCTTCGACCTCATGCATCGGTCAGGGGCGACGAGCTCTGCAAGGCTGATGCTGCTCCCTCCTCTTACATCTCTGTTATGCTCTGCCAGCTCTGCCCAAGCCTCAGCAGGAGCTGCTCGTCAAGCTCGGCTACCGCGAGAAGCTCCGAAAGGTTGACGACTGCATCGCGGCCAATGCCACCTTCCTGCGCGACATCGTCGACGAGGTCGGGACCGGCATGTTCTCGGACCCGGATGACGAGGAGGTCGAGTCGGTGACTACTGCGGTCACAGAGCTCGACGAGGAGGAGGAGGAGGAGGAGGAGTACGGTGCGTCGCTCGCTCCCCCTTGATCTCACACCGCCTCTCGACGCTGACACGTGCCTTCAACCGTCACCCTGCTCCCGTGACGCAGACTTCGGCTCCGACGACGAGTACGACACGTCCTCGCCTATGCCTCCGAGCTCTCACGGCCACTCGCACGGCGAGGGCGGCAACTGCGGCGGACATGGCGAGGGTGTACACCATTCACACTCGCACGATGCGCCAACCCCTGCCCAGCCGTCGGCGAACGAGCCATCATCGTCGAAACCGAAGAAGGCGCCCAAGCCGACCGAGATGGACATGGACAAGATTAGGTGCGTCTCTACATGTGCCGACAACGTCCGCCGCCTCTCGCGCTGATCGCCACTGCTGCAGATCTACGCTGAAGCAGGTTGTCCGCGAGTGGTCTGCCGAGGTGCGGTTGGCCGTGCAGCGTCTCGATCGAATGCAGCTTGGCTGATCTGTCGCTGTCCGTTAATCTCCAGGGCAAGCCGGAGCGCGACACGGCTTACGCGCCCATCCTTGAAGCCCTGTCGACCATCTACAAGGACGTGTCGGACGCCGAGCGGTACGTCAACCTTGGCTAACTCTGGTCCGACCGCCGGTGCCCCGTTGACAGCTGTGCAACCGCTCGCAGGCGCAAGATCAAGGTCCTCACCCCGGGCGTCGGTCTCGCTCGGCTCGCGTATGAGATCGCTCATCTCGGTGCGTCAGCCCGCCCTGCGCCTGCCACCGAGCCGCAACGCTCTCGGTTGAACCTCGCTCTCGCTCTCAGGTTTCGCTTCGCAGGGCAACGAATTCTCGTTCCACATGCTCCTGCCGTCCTTCTTCATCCTAAACCTGACGCCCGAGGTCGACAGCCACACGCTCTACCCTTACGTCCACTCGTTCTCGAATCACCTCTCGACCGAGAAGATGCTCCGGCCGGTGACGATCCCCGACGTCAGCCCGACCGACCTGCCAAAGGACAGCGACTTTTCGCTTGTCGCTGGTGACTTTCTCGACGTTTACGGCCAAGGCGCCGAGGACGGCAAGTGGGACGTCATCGCGACGTCGTTCTTCATCGACACGGCCAAGGTCGTGATCGAATACCTCGAGACGATCAAGCGCTGTCTCGCCCCCGGCGGGACGTGGATCAACCTTGGCCCTTTGCTCTGGCACTGGGAGAATAACAGCACGAACGAGGTCCGTCTCGCCGCGTTAGATCCCGCGACCTCCCACCCTCCTGACCCGTGATCTGGCATTCTTGCAGCCCTCAATAGAGCTCTCGCTCGACGAAGTCAAGGCGCTCTGCTCCGAGATGGGCTTCGTACTCAAGGTGCCTCACTGCGCTTTGCCATCTTGACCGACCGATCATGGCGCTGATCTACGACGCCCCTCGCTTGGAGCAGGACGAGAAGATCATCCCGACCGGCTACACGGCCAACGGCGAGGGCATGCTCCGCTACCAGTATCAGGTCCGTCGACTGCGACCGACACTCTAGCCCTGACGCTGATCTCCTGCATTCTCTCATTTCTCTCTGTCAGACGGCCTTCTGGACGGCGACGCTGAAAGAGCATTAGATGTAAGCTGCGTCAGCACTCTGACCAGGCCCTCTAGCCAGGCCTTGCGGATTCGCGTGTTGCCAAAGAGAGGGGAAGCCATAGGATCGACCGTGCCGATCGCTCCACCTCGACGGCGACGAGGGGCATCCACTTTCGGAACCTGGTGGACGTTACGCGCTGGGTCGGCGAGGCTCCGGAGGTAGTCGCAGTCGTCAGTCAGCTGTGCGGGGGTAGACGACAGCTCGAGCCCAGCTTTTCAGCAGCACTAGGAGCCGTCTCACATGCGACTGTAGCCTCCCCATGACGAGCCTCAAACTCATCACTCGTCACTCTTTTACTTGTTCGCAAGGCCTCGCTCTGCTCCAGCCCCATGGCTGAGGTCGAGAAGGCGGCGTGCGGGATGCGGCGGCGAACCCGGCGGGCGGCTGAGCAGTGCGCAGCATCACCGCGCAGAGCCCTCCCGCCCCTGCATGTTCAACCTCCCCCTTTCAGATGACCGACGTAGACTCTCGTTCCCGCCCCACCCTCACGCACCCAGTGGCCAACGGCGCCCATGATTCGAGAAGTGACATCGATCGGTCCGACAAAAAAACACAGGGGGTGCGCTGCATTTTTGTTTAGTCGAACAGTCCGAAGCCCATGTCGTCGTCGGACCTGTTGAGAAAGAAGCGGAGGGGAAAGGGAGCAGGGAGGAGGCGCAGACGGGTCAGCTCGCTGCGCGCAGGGTGAACACAGCAGACGGAGAGCGGACACACTCCTCCTTGTCCTCGACCTTCTCCTCCTTCTTCTCCTCGGCGGCAGCCGGGGCGTCGCCCGAAGCGCCACCGGCGACGGCAGCGGCCGGGGCGGCACCTCCGCCGGAGCCGACGTTGGTCAGGAGCTCCTTGACGTTCTTGCCCTCGAGCGCCTTGGCGAGGAGGGTGGCCCAGATGGGCTCGAGCTCAACCTTGGCGGCCGAGGTGAGGGCGACAAGCTTGTCGGCGGTGATCTCGATACCCTCGTCGGCGAGGATGAGGGCGGCGTAGGAGGCGGCGAGCTCGGACTGCGACACGGACCAGAAGGAGGTCAGTTGGGTTGCAAGACGTGCATGACGGGACACGTAGCTGCCCGATCCCTCCCCCGACGGTCCTTCCCCCAGCAGCGGAGCGAAGTGACAACGAGCAGCTCGACAGTCGGCTCCGTGACCTGGCGGTCCAGCCTGCGCAGGCCCAGCCTCCCGATCGGAACTGGGTGGTCCAACCTGACCAGCCGGACGCCCGACCACGAGCTCGCCTGAGCTGAGCCAGAGCCCTGCTCGGGCGAACCGCCGGGCCAGCAGCCTCGTTGCGAGCTTGGTAGTATCGGCCGACGCGAAGGCGGAAGACCGCTTCGTGAACTCCAGCAAGCCCAGGTCGACGAGCTCCGCTGCTCCCCTCGTCGGTTCAGGCGCTCTGCCGGATCAGATGAGGGCTCACCATTTTGAAGGGCTGCAACAAACTGAATTAAGCCGGAGGCTGTCTGGTGCTTATATGCCCTGGTGGGGTAAGGGTGCGTGAGAGTCTGTCAGCGTCGAATCGAGAAGGCAGCAGCCTGGGACGGGCGGCACGCACGAGGATGGTTGGTGAGGAAGGGCGAGACGAGGTGAGCCGACCAAGTTCGACCGCCCCACGCCCTCCGCGAGCGAGCCAGCCCAGCCTCTGCGCGCGGCGCGCACGGCAGGCCGCCTGCGACTCCAAACGGTGCGATCGAGCTCCTCCTTTCACTTAGCCTGGCGTTGGGTCATGGTTGCCAGGCTCATTAAACCGGCCCTTCCAGTTGGCCTGCTTCAGCATTTTGGTTAACAGCCCAGATTGGGTCAGAAGCCAAAAACATCCAAACAGCGCAGCCCCCGCCCGCGCGCGCCGCCCGCGCCGCCCGCGCCCCCGCCGCCCGCCTGCGGGCTCGCCCCGGCCTGGGGGCGCCTGCGCGCGCTCGCGCGCGAGCTTGTGGCCTGGTCCGAGTCCTGTTCCCGCCGCCGCCTCTCCTGTCGTCCGCTCTCTTCCCACGTCAAGATCAGGTACGTAGAGCAAGATACGCCCTCCTTTTCCTCCTACCCTACACTCTCCACGCGCTCGGGACACGGAGCGGACAAACCCAGCAACCCGCCGGCATGCGGGACAACTCGACACCGGTAGCAGCAGCAGCAGCAGTTCGGAGCTGTTGGCCGGCTTGAGCTGGCCTCAGCTCGACCGATCTTTGCAGCTCTCGCCGCACCAGAGCCCGACATGATGCCAGCAGGACCAGCATCACATGCAGGCAGAAGGGGAGGCTATGGCTTTAGCGGCCGGGGCGGGCTGAGTCCCGTCTGGCTCGCAGCTGCCCGCGGAGGGTGCCGAAGGGGGGCTGCGTGCAGCTTGCACCAGCAGGCTGGGGGAATCGACGCTCAGGCTCGGAGCGGCGTGCTGCTGCTGCCAAGCTGCAGGCATTGTTCCCAGCGTTGAGGTCGCAGCACGCTCGATCGCCCTGGCCGTGGCCCATGGTCCGCTCACGGGGCTCAGCTGCCTCGCTCGCCGCAGGCTGCCGGCCAACCCATCGCCAACCAGCCTTGCCTACCGCCGCCTGCTGCTGCCAACTCGACCTCGACCGCCGCCAGCCCGCTCCGTCCCCGAGCAACCCTCCTTCTCTGCCCACACCTACCCACGCCGCGTTCGCGCTTCACTCGTCCCAAGCGACTCGAGCTCGAACTAACCCTCTGCTCCCTCGGCACGCTCTAGCAAAAATGGCCCAGCGAGTCACCCTCCGCACGCGCAAGTCGTACAACACCAAGTCGGCCCGCAACCGCGTCGTCAAGACCCCCGGAGGCAAGCTTGTAGTCCACAACCTCAAGAAGATTGCCTCGCGGCCCAAGTGCGGTGACTGCGGAACCGCCCTCCCCGGTGTCCCCGCCCTCCGCCCCCGGGAGTACGCCACGCTCTCCAAGCGCCAGAAGACGGTCAACCGGGCTTACGGTGGCTCGCGCTGCTCGACCTGCGTCCGGACCCGCGTGCTCCGTGCCTTCCTCGTCGAGGAGGCCAAGGTCGGTTCCCTCAGCTCGTCTTCCCTTACGATCACGTCAGCTGACCCTCGGCTTCTTCACCGCGCCTGCCTCTCAGATCGTCAAGAAGGTCGTCAAGGCCCAGGCTGGCCGCAAGTAAAGCGCGGCGCGCGTTTGCTCCTTAGCTGGAAACCGACCCGCCCGCTCCCTTTGCCCTGCGCCCTATCCTCGACCCTCCCCCCTCCCTTCCCTCCTTCGGGGTAGCCATCCGCCACGCGTCCCTCCGGGCGTGCCGGCCCCTTCACGATATGGCAAATGACTCAGCACGCAACTCTCTGCCTGCCGGGACGGGCAGGCTCGGGAGAGGGGATTGAGGGCGGGTGTAGGTGGACGAGGCGCTGGTTGGGTCAGGCAGCTTCGCTTGCCGGGGTGATGGACGAGACGCCGCCCCTTCTGGCGAGTGCCGCTGACCACGGTGAGCGGGGCGCGCGCATGAGCACTGTACACGCACGGCATCGGCTCCTGCATTGAACGCCCCAAGAGCCTCCATTTGTCTCGTGTATCACTCGCTCGCAAGAGACTAAGCCAAGGAGGCATCTACACGCTGCTGCGCCGCGGGAGGCACACACCGCTACGGCTCGGCCCACCAAGCGCCGACGGTCCTCAGCCAATCCTCCCGCTCCCTCTCCCGTCGTCTCGTTCTCGTCCCGCTGGCACCTTTGCCGGCGATGCCGCCGTCATCCTGGGGCCGGACAAGTGTTGTTCGGTCGCGCGCAAAAGCGAGGACGGCGGCCGTTTGCCGGGGATTGAGCGCACCCGGGTCGGGCACGTGCGCGAGGACGACCGAGAGGATCTCCTCTGGGAGGTCGAGAAGCCTAAAGGGCGCCAGCGGGCGCGTCGGCCCGGTCGAGGACCCACTGGCGACCGGCGGCGGCCCAGCCGACGACGCGGTCGGTTCGGTCGGCCCAGCTGATTCGACGGGGAAGGCATGGAGAAGGGTCCGGCTGGCTCGTAAGAGCTGGACGGCGCCGTCCCTGGCGAGCGAGCGGTCGAGCAGGTTGGCATGCAGCCTGGCCGAGACGTCGACCCTCGGCTGGGGGACCACGGCCGGCACGCGCTGGACGACCGGAAGACCGGCGTGCGAGGTGACGAGGCCCGAGATGGAATCAACCATCGAGACCCAAACGGCGCTATCAGACCCGCGCGTCTCGAGCTTGACGAGAAACGTGTTGCCCGCTGCGGCAGTGGCCAACGACGGCCCGCTTTCACACGCTGGTGCCTGGTCGCCGCTGCGGTCGGGAGGGGGCCCGTGGAGGATCGCCCGGCGGACGTCGTCAAGGACCTCGGACCCCAGGCCGTCGTTGCCGTTGACGGTGAGCTCTTCTAGCCCCCGTTCATTGAGTAGAATGATCCGCAACAGGACGTCGTCGAGCTCTGCGCCGTCGAGGCTCGTTTGGTCGAGCCTGAGCACGCGAAGACTGAAGCGCCGATCGGCCCGAAGGGCGTGGGCGTAGTAGGCCTCGAGGAAGGTGTAGATGGGACTGTAGGGTTGTCCATCAAGGGCAAGACCTAAGGCGTCATTCGTCGAGAGGCCGAGCGTTCGCAGGCGCGGGTGACCGAGGGCGGCCGCGGTGAAGGATGGAGGGAGGACCGTCAGGTCGTTGTTGGTGAGAAGGAGCTCGGAAAGGTTGGGCAGCCGAGGGAGATAGAGTGCGAGGAGCTCGAGCGAGGCCGTCGACCACTCGGTACCTGCAGCGATGGCCGTGCGGGAGATTCAAGGGAGTGAGCCCGCAGGCCTTCAGTGAAGGGAAGGGGTCGGATGACGCGCGCACCGGGTCCTCCGAGCCCACAGTCGACGAGCAGCAGCCGCTCGAGCTCGACCTCATCCTCAGCGCCCTCGCGACAGATCTCGCCGAGGATCGTCCGCAGGCCGTCGGCGCCAAGCAGGTGGTTGTGCGAGAGATCGAGCGACCGCGTCTGCGGCTTGACGTGGTGGAGGACCTTGATGCCTGCGCACGCGCGCGGGTGAGGCACACAGGTTGTCAGTGACCAGTCGCATGCGGGCATCGGAATCTTGACCCGCTCACCTCCTTGGCCGCCGACAAGTTCACGGTCGCGCATCGAGACATGGAGGCCGGCCGGCTCGGTCGACCGGAAGGGCGAGTACCTGGCCCCGGGGTCGGAGGCGCAGTGCAGTGCAAGGAGGTCGTCAGCCTGGCAGCCTCGCCAGAGGTGAGGATTGCTCGAGGACATACGACATCAGCAGCTAGAATGGCTGGAGAGCAGCGTCTTCGTCGTTGTCGTTGTCGTCTTGTTGGGGAGCTGGTGGGTGTTCTGTGGGCGCCGGGCCGGCCACAGCCTCCTCGTCTGATGGTCCATCGCTCGGCGTTGCCTGCTGCTGTGCGCGGCGCCGCCCTTTCGGATGCGGTCGGGCCAGCAGGCCGCGCGCGCGCGAGCGTGCGCCACACAGCCAGCGCGAGCCCAGCAGGAAACCTTTCACCGCATTCCTTCAACGCGACGCCAATCTCCGGACGCGACGCAATCACCGCCCGAAACCCATCTGGTGGCCGGCCCCGGAGCAGCAGGTCGGTCCAGCCACGCGCGCGTTTGCTTTGAACCAGAGAAGAGAGCTATGAGAACTGACGACAGGACCGATGCGCGCTCAGTCCTCGTCTCGCCGCCGCCGCCGCCGCCTGCCTGGCTCAGGATGGACCAGCACTTTGACGGCGGCTGGGACGCCCCGGAGCTTCAGCTCGGGCTCGACCAGCAGCTCTCGGAGCAGCACCACAACGAGGAGCAGCAGCAGCAGCACGGCCAGCACGAGCAGGGCCACGAGCCGCTCTACTCGCACGAGCAGCAGCAGCAGCAGCAGCAGCAGCAGCAGCAGCCCGAAGCCTCCAGGTCGCACTCGCCCCAGACGGAGCAGGTTCGACCGGGCAAGCCGCAGACGACGAAGCGGGCCCGTGCGGCCGGCGAGGCCAGGCGAAAGGTCGACCCGCGCTTCATCTGTCCGATCGAGAATTGCGGGGCGACCTTTACGAGGTACGGCGAGCTATCGTCCATGCGAGCTCGCAAGCCGATTCGGTTCAAGCGGCTGACGGAACCTTCCCTGACCGCTGTTGCCCGCGACAGGTCGCACAACCTGGCTGGTCACTTGCGTTCGCACAGCGGTACGTCAGCTCTACTGTCCGTCTCGAGAACCTGATCGCTGACACCTTCATGCCCGCTCTTGGCTGCCCTCAGGAGCTCAGTGAGTCGCCCGTCGCCTACGCACGGAGGGAGGCGCAGCAGGCCCTCCGCCCGTCCGCGGAGACGTGTCGCACCAGAGCTGACCCTTTCCTCCCAGGCCCTACCACTGCGAAGTCTGCGGTCGGGGCTTTGGCCGCCAGTTTGACCGCAAGCGCCACGAGCGCCTGCACCTGACGGGCGGGAGCAGCAAGAAGCTCGTCGTCGTCGAGAGCCTGAGCCACACGCCGCGTGCGTTCTGCCGGCTCAAACTTCGCCTTACCGCTGGCTATGGTTCTACACGACTAACGTCTCCCTGTTGTTGCAAGCAGGTAAGACGTCCGCGCCGCCGCCGCCGCCGCCGTCGTCGCAGGCGCCCAACGAGCCAGCCTACCCGAGCTTTATGGGCGGCGACGACTTTGCGAACGCGAGCGCGAGCCTGCACGACCTCGCCCTCATCCTCGGCGACGGCAGCTTCATCTTTGCCGACTCGACAATCGCCGGTCCGCCTGAGCCCGAGCCGGAACCCGAGCCCGTGCCTGAGCCGGTACCACTGACACCAGAGGAGGAGCGAGCCCACATCCAGGCAGCCGTCCACGAGTATGCGCGCGTCTTTCCTTACGTCCATGGCACGCCGCCGACCAAGCCGCCAGGCCCGTTTCTCGCCCTCGGCTCGCCGTTTGAGCAGACGCTCTCGCCGCCCGAGGTCCTCGTCTGGCTCTCGCACTGCCCTTTCCCAGAAATGGCCAAGGACACCGAGAACGTCCGGCTCTGCATTCGCCTCATGGGCTGGATGGGGGGCCAGGATGCGGATGAGCAGCCGACGACGATGACCTCGACCACCAGTTCGACGGGGACGAGTCCAGCCGGCGAGAATGGCAACGGCAACAAACGCAAGGCGACCGACGACGGCCGGAGCGAGACGCTGACGCCGACGTCGGATCAGCCGGCGCACGATAGCTCGATGCGGGAGCTCATCGACCCCGGGCTCTTCTCGGACGACGACCCTCACGGCCAGCTGCATCTCGACTTCTCCTCGATCGCAGAGCAGCCGCCTGCAACCGCCGCTGTCAACGGGGCTGTCGCTGCGCCTGAGCACCCGCAGCACACCGACCACGGCGGCTTTGTTCACTCCGGCGACGACCTCCTGCATGCATTCCCTCTGCCCGACGAGCTCAACCTGCCCGACGACGACGGCGCGCCCTCGGCCTACCCGCATCCGATCGACGGCGACGGGCAGCCGTCGCTGCTTGACCAGCACGACTTTGCGGCCGCCATCGCCGCTGCGTCGGCAGAAGGTCCAGACGGTCTCAACCTCGTCGATAGCGGAGGGCTCGCGGGCGCCGGCGTCCTCCTCTCGAACCCGATCGACCCGTCCCAGCCGCCGCCACCGCCACCGCCACCGGGGCCGCCAGCGAAGCCCAAGCCGATCCTCCGGACGGGTCCGCGCCAGAAGCGGACCAAGCCGGCCGAGCCAGTCCAGCACCCGTGCGAGTTCGTCGACCGGACGACCGGCGTCCGCTGCGGCAAGATCTTCATCCGGACGTTTGACCTCAAGCGACACTTCGAGACGGTCCACGTCCCGAGGTCGGAGCTTTCGTACTCGTGCGACGCCTGCGCAAAGAGGTTCTCTCGGGCTGATGCGCTCGTCCGCGTACGTCCTCTCTTCCCGCTCCCGAAAGCCGGAGGGGCTCCTTTTACCTTGGTTCGCTACCGTGCTTATCGCTCTGCTGCTCTTGACGCTCGGGCAGCATCGCAAGTCGTACTGCCCCCGCCAGCCGGAACGGCCTCGAGCCGACGACACGCCTGACACCTCCGCGACGCCCGAGCAGCTACCGGCCGCCTACGCGCCCTCTGCGGACGAGCTCCTCTATCTCCCGCCGGCGACGACCTCCTTTGACGGCGAAGGCCGGTACGAGGCCTCCGGCCCGTTCGACGTCGACTCGGCGGCGGCCCTCCACTACGACCCGGACCTCGATGGCCAGGGTTCGGACCGGCACTGACTCCCTTCTCTCCTAGCGCCCACTCCACGTTCTTTCAAAGCGCGACCCCTCAAAGCGTGCCCCTTCTTGCATCCCTCGCACTCTCAACGACCCGCACGACACCCCCTTCCCCGACACGACAGCCCCTTGGCGCAAGCAATTCATGCTCCCTTTTGCTTTGATGGACCCGTCCTTGGGTGCTCGAGCGAAGCGAGACCGTACACCGAAAGGGAGGCCAGAGCGAGCTACGGGCGCTGAGCGAGTTAAGTCTGACAGCCGGCCTGCCGCGGCGGCCTCGGTAAGAAGACATTGATGATGTAGCAGGTCTGTAGAAATACAGTCGGAGAGCCAGGCTTCAGGCCGGGCATGTGTGTGTGTGTGTGTGTATGCCGAAGGACGGACGGGTCCGGGATGCGAGGGAGGTAGGTCAGATCTAGTCGAAAGACCGTGTCGGGTGAGATCGTTTTGGTTCAGCGGAGGGGGACGACTTTCTCAGTTGGGCCGGCGCTGCTGGTGCTGGTGGGCGACGGGGACGGCAACCTGCTCGACCTGGACGGGCACGCGCTCGACGACAGGCTGTGTGACGACCGGCTGGGCGACGACCGCCGGCGGCGGCTGCTGGCCGCCAAAGTGGGCGCGGAGGCCGTCCCACTCGCGCTCGATCCGGTCGAGTCGGTCGAGCGCGTGCCGGACCTCGTTCTTGGGCCCGCGGAAGCTGGCCGGCTGGGCCGAGCCCCCGCCGCCGCCCCGGGTCAACAAGAGGTAGCCGTTGGTGAGGAGGAGGAAGCCGACGAGGGCGGCGAGCGCGAGCTTGACCGGGTCCTCGAGCAGCTGGTCGAGCAGCGGCTGCTCGGCCGGCTGGCTGCCGCCGACCTTCCTGGTCGTCGAGGCCTTGCGCGTCGTCGTCTGCGTCGGCCGGACCTCCTTGGTCGTCGCCGCCGCCGCCGCTGGCGCAGGGGCCGCGTCGTTGGCGCCGTCGAGCCGGATCTCCGGGTGGGCCGCGATGTGCTCGCGCGTGTACTTTTCGATCGCCTCGTTGTACTCCTTCTGGCCGGCGATCGAGCTCGAGTTCACGACGCCCTTGATGAGCGACCGGCCCGACCACTCGACCTCGGTCGACGCCCGGACGCGGACGCCCGCCCCGCCGGCGGCCCACGTAAACGTCGTCATCGACTTGCACTTGAACGACTTGCCGCTCGGCACGTTGGGCGTCTGGGTGACGGTGAGGATGGCGAAGAACGTCTCGGCGTCCTCCTTGACGATCTCGTCGTGGAAGACGCACTTTGTCGAGCTCGGCCCGAACGAGCCCTTGAGCGGCTTGACGTACGAGTAGTCGCGCTGCTTCTCGGGCGCGGGGAACGGCGGGCAGTCGACCTCTGCACGAGCGGTGGCAGTTGAGCGAGCAAGGTTCAGCGGGGGCGGAAGGCGGCTCGCCGGACGTATGGCAAGAAAGGCAAGGGACGGACCCATGAAGCCGAGCTGGTCCCAGAGGCCGGCGACAAAGTTGTCGTCGCGGTACCAAAGGTCAAAGATCGTCTTTGGCGCGCACGGGTACGTGACGTCCATGCAGAGCTCCTCAAACTGCTCGACGCCCTCGGCCTCGGTCTCGGCGTGCGCCGCCTTGCCGCCCGCCGCGGGGGCCGAGGGGTTCGACGACGAAGACGACGCCGGCGACGACGAGGCGGCAGCGGCGGCGGCGGGGGCGGAAACCGGCTGCTTGGCCTCGATCGCGACGTGCTCACCCGCCGACGTCTCCTTCTCGACCTTGACGTTCCTGACGGCGCCAGCGGCGGCCGGCGGGGCCGCCGACTCGCTCGAGCGGACCGACGAGAGCGAGGCGGCCCGGGCGCGGTACTCGGCCGCCTCCTCGGTCGACTTGCGGCCGGTGAAGGCGGCGAAGGCCTCGGGCGCCTGGGCCCGCCAGAGGGCGAGCAGGAGGTCGAGCGTCTGGTCGCGCTCGTTCAGCGTCGAGAACGAATACTGCAGGGGGGGGGGGGGCGGGTTGGCGAGCAAAGGCGTCTTCAGCAAGGCGCGAAACCGGTTTGGACAGGCTTGCTTTGGCTGCTGCGGACGCACGACCTCGCCGCCCTGGACGGTGATCTCGAGCGCGTTAGGGATGACGAGCGCCGTCATCTTGGGCTCGATGGCGACGACCGAGCTCAGGGGGAAGTCGACGAGCGTCTTGAAGCCGAGGATGTTGGACTTGAAGTAGACCTTGGTCTTGGAGACGTAGATGCGGCCGTGGACGAGGATGTCGCGCGCGAGGGCGCAGCCATGGGCTGGGATGGGCGGCGGCGGGGGGCGGCAGCGGGCGGGGGAGACGGGTCGTTCAGAGGCGAACGAGGCGGGTGGTGATGCGGGAGGTGCATGCAAGTCCAAGGACAGAGGGCATGGTCAGCTGTGAGCGGCCTCTTACCCCTGGCGCTGGGCGTCCCCAGCCCGCGGGGGTGTGGAGTGGGGGGGCGACGGGACTGACTCTCGACGAGCTCCTCGTCCTCGGCCGGCGCGAAGGCCTCGCGCCAGTCCTTCTCGCGCTTGGGTTTGAGCTCGCGGAGCGAGTTGACCGAGATCTCCGAGGCCGAGGTGTCGACCTGCCGGAGCTCGTGCCCGGGCGGGGCGAGGCCGCCGCCGCCGGGGGCAGGGGCGGCAGGGGCAGGGGCAGGGGTCGTCGTCGTCGTCGTCGTCGTTGCCTCGGTCGTCAGCGTCTCGGCGGGGGCGACCGGCGGGGCCAGGGCCGGCGCGGTCGTCTCGGTGGCGGCGACAGACATGGCGGAGGGTGTCAGGGGGGGGGGGAGATGGAGGAGGAGGAGGCGGAGGCGGCGTGTCGTCGTCGAGGGCAGGAAGGATGGCGGTTCGGGCGAAGGGGGGGCAAGAGGGGGGGAGGGGGCTCGACCGGGGCGCACGACGCCGAGCGAGCGAGATGATCGATGACGATCGCCGCCCCCGCGCGAGGGATCTCACTTCCGGGCGGCGTGCGCAGCAGGGTGGACGACGCCCCGACCTCCCTCCCTCCCCTCGGAGCGTCGCCCGCTCCAACACGCCGCAGAGCGGCTGCCGCCGGCGGACGACGACTCGGCCGGTCGCAGGCCGCCGAGCGACGCCCGCCGGTCCGGCGCATGCAGGCCCTCGACGAGACCCGACCCCGCTCGCGCGCGCGCAGGTTGCCGCTGCGTCTTGCATGCATGCGCACCGGGCGAGCGGCAGCGAGCGATGCTGCCCTCGCGAGAGGGGGGCCGGTGGCGTGACCGGCCGGGACGCAGGGAGGGTCACTTGCTCTCGTGGCTGGCTGGGGGGGAGAGGCGTGGGCGCGGCGGCGCGCGCGCCCTGGCCAGCCCACGCACCCTGGGGAAGAAAGGCTGGGCGGGACGGGTCTCGAGAGCAGGTGACGCCTACGCAGGCAGATCAAGAGACGGGCGTTCAGCGACGACCGAAGCCGCACGTGTAGGGAGGAGCCGCCGCCGTCGCCCGTCATCCATCGAAGACAGCCGCGTCGCTCAGGGTGGAGGTGGGCGGGTGAGCGATCCAAGGCGGCTGGCGCGTGAGGAGGAGGAGGAGGAGCGAGGAGCGGCGAGGTGAGGGTCGGGGCAGCATACGACCTAGGCCTTCCCGCTCTGCTCGCCTCGCTCATTGCGCCGCGCAGAAAGTCGAGGGCTTTCGGCAGCTCACGGGGGCGCGCACGCCCCAACGACGGGAGAGATCCAGAATTTGCTTGCGATAGGGGACGAGGAAATGCTGCGAGGAGATGCTACAAAGACGGGGTAGGGCGGCGGGGGGCGAGCGAGGAGGAGGAGGGAGGGCGTGAGGAAAGAGGGTCGCGGGCCGGGAGCGGGAGGAAAGGGGGCCGGCCGGGTGTTCAGATGCCGCCGAGGAGGCCCATCAGGAGCCGAGCGCACTCGACGTCGGTCATGTCGTGCGGCCTGCTGCTGCTGCCACTGCTGGCGGCGGCGGCGACGGTCGGCTTCGTCGCCGGTCGGGCGAGGCCCGCCGGCGGGAAGGGCGAAGCGGAGCCAGCAGCAGCGGCAGTCGACGAGAGGCCCATCGTCGTCGTCGTCTCCTCGCGCGCGACCGACCGTCGTCGACCGGTCCTGCCGAGGACGATACTGCTGCTGCTGCTGCTGCTGCCGCCTTCGTCGTAGGCCGCCGCCACCGCCGTCGTCGTCGTCGCGGCCTGCCCCCGGGCGGCTCGCTTGAGCGCGAGCGCCGCCGCCGCCGCGGGCGAGGGCCGTCGGCGCGAGGCGGCGCAGTCGAGCGAGGCCGACCGGCGGAGACTCGGCCGGCGGTCGAGGTGGGCCGGCAGGGCCGTGCCGGCCGTCAGGGTCGAGGTGGCCGGCGCCGACGACGAGGACGACGACGTCGACGACGACCGGCGGAGGTGACGGAGGTGGCCGTCGAGCTTCTTGACCGAGAGATGCGACGACTGGGTCTGGGATTGGGGCTGGGCCGGCGGCGGTTGCCGGCGCGAGGCCGAGCCGGCCGATGAGGACGAGTCGGACGTCCTCCGGACCTTCGCCGGCGGCAGCACCGCCGCCTCGTCGTCGTCGTCGTCGTCGATGTCGGTCAGCGGGCCGGCCCGATCCGAGCTCGAGTCGCCGTCGTCGTCCTCGTGGAGCTCGAGCAGGCCGCCGCTCGGCGGGTCAGACATCATGTGCCGCCAGACGTCGCGACCCGACGGGCTCAGCTGCAGCGGCTGTGGCGATCGCGGTCGAACCCAGCCGCCGGCATCCTCCGCGTCGTCCCTCCAGCCCATGACGGGCAGGTTGGCCGACGTCGAGGGCCCAAGCATCGTCGGCCGGCCGGCAGCAGCCGCGGCGGCGGCGACGGAAGGCCGCGGCCGCTTCTGGTGGACGAACGGCAGCTCGCGGCTCTGGACACACTTGTCGAGGAGCGAGGCCGATGACGGAGGAGCCTGCCAGCCGAGGGCCGGCGGCCCGGCCAGGAGGGCAGGCACGTTGCTGTTCGCTTCGGCGGTCGCGAGGCGCGCCGACCGGCCGGCCGCGACGACGCGCGAGGCGCGTGGGAGCGAGGGCGAGCGGTTCGGGTCGGCCTGCCGGCTTGCAACCACGGTCGAGCCAGTCGTTGTCGAGCGTGAAGCCGCAGGGGGCTTGAGGACCGACAGCGGTCCATCGGTCCTCGACAACATGGACGGTGCCGGGATGATGCCGCTCATCGCCGCCGAGGCCGGCAGAGAAGGGAGCGAGCGAGCGCCTGCCAGCAGAACCGGCCGGTTCTCCTTGTTACCGCTAGCCGTTGGCGCGCCGCCGCCGTTGGAGACGACGCGCCGGGCGCCATAGACGGTCGCAAACGGCAGGTCGTCCATCTCGGACGACGGGATCGAGCCGACGCTGTCGCTCGACGGGTGGCCGCCGAGGCTCGTCGGCGACGACGGCCGGAAGACCTCGCCTGCCGCCTCGAGCAGCCGCTTCTTGCGCGTCTGACGGCGGTTCTGCATCCAGATCTGGACCTGGCGCGCCGTCCTGCGTTACAAAAAGGGGGGGTGAGGGACGCGTCAGCTCTAGCGACGCGTTGACACCTCGCGTTCGAGCAGAGGACGCACATGTTGAGCTCGCTGGCGATCGACTCTCGGACAGCCGACGTCGGCCGGTCGTTGGCAGCAAAGTGGCGCTCGAGGACCTCAATCTGCTCGGGCGTCGACCGCTTGCGGCGCTTGCGCGGCGCGCCCGCCGGAGGAGGCGCCAGCGGCCCGGCCGACGCGCCATCCGTGAGGAGGCGGGACGACGAGCCGACCGCTTTCGACTCGGGCGTTCCTGGCCTGGCGGCAGCTGGCTTTGCGGCCGACAGCAGCAGCGGCTGGGGCATGCTCGCCAACGTCGCCGCCGTCGCATGGGCGTGCGAGGCCGGTCCAAGGGACGCGTCGACGCGGCTGGCGGCGGCGGCGTCAGGTGTTTTGGCCACGCCAGACGGCGTTGCCGGTCGAAGCACGCTCGGCAGGCTGCCGTCGAGCTGCTTGACGGACGAGGTCGACGAGGCTGAGTGTCCATCGTGCGAGAAGGCGGCGGCGAGCCCGAGGGGAGGCGCCGTCGACGTCTTGTTTGGGCTGGCGCTCGGGACGCGTCGCTCGGCGAGGGCGACGACCGACCGCGGCGCCCGGGCGACCTGCCTGGGTGCCGACGACGACGACGACGACGGGAGACCGAACGAGAGCAAGCCCTGCGGCGGCTCGCTAGGCCGCTCTTGCATACCGGGCTTGGTCGACGACGTCCGAGATGGCGGCGGTGCGACGCCGGTCGGGGGCGGCGCGTCGTCGGACGGCGTGCGAGGGAGCGAGCCCGAGGACGACGTCGGCGTGCCCGAGAGCGACTCGGGCGGCGACCAGGCCGACATGCGCGGCGTCTGGCACGACATCGGGGGCGAGCGGAGGACGAGAGGAATAAGGAGAGAGAGAGAGAGAAGCAGTAGGATAGGGGTGGCGCAGGACGATAGGGAGGGGAGGGGCGGGATTGAGGTCGGAGGTCGAAGGGGTGGCCGGCCGAGGGCGCGACGACGCGCCTGCTTACGCGCGCGTCAGGGCGGTCAAAGATACTAAATTGGACCTCCTCGTCGGCGGCGGGCCGGCGCCCTGCACGGCACGGGAGGGAGAGAGAGGCCGTCGACCGGCCATAGCACGAGGCGGCCGTCGGGAGATATTGAACCCCGGGTGCGTGCTACTGGTAGGACCCTTGCGGGTGGCATCGCTCGAGCAAGGTAGGCAACCGACTGGGTCGGCGCGTCTCTGCAGCCTGCTGCGCGACTGAAAACCCTGCGACTGAGCGCTCCGAGGAGCGGTTGCGGCGAGCCGGACGCCAGGGTGACAGAAACAGGTCTTGATCCAAGTTTATTTACGCCCCTACACATGATCACGCTCGTTGCTCTTCCAGAAAGGCTCGTACGTCTCGCCGTCGAACGACCGGAGGATCTCGGCTCCATCCCAGCCGGCGGTGAGGAGGATGCGGCCCGCGCCGAGCGGCTCGTTCGGGAGCGCCTTGAACCATTCTGCGGACGAAGGAGGGGAGGCGGCTGTCAGCGATCAGTCGGAAGGAGGGTGGGAAGGAAAGCGAGCCGGAGGACGTACTTTCGCGCTTCTCCATCTGCGCGAGGGTGCGAGTGCAAGCGGCGGTCAGCGAACAGCTTGGAGGTGAGTATGAAGGAACGCGAATTGGAGGACGCACTTGGAGGTGCACGTAGAGACCTTCTCTGAGGGGTCCATCCTGCCGGCCGGCCTGCATGTCGTACCACGACCAGGGCTCGCACCGCTCCCAGACCTGGCCGCCTCCATCGCGCCAGTAGAAGCGCCTGACGGCGTCGCTGCCGGGAACAAGCGACTTGAAGGAGACGACCTTGTCGAGGTCCATCCAGACAGGCTCGGCCGTCTGACCGAGCTCGAGCGTCACTTCGCCTTCGGTCGTCGGACTCGGCGAGAAGAGGGCGTTGGTCGACGGTTGCGGGAGACCGCGCGTCGGGTCGAGAGGGCCTGGGCCAGTAAAGGACGTCAGACGGGGCGAGAGCGACAGTGTCTTCAAGTGGCCGTTGAGCATGGCGTCCCAGGCAAAGAAGGTGATCTGCGGGGCGTGGTAGAAGATGTGCGTCGAAAAGTCCTCCTCCTCTGCAGCATGGCGAGGGGGAATTGGGGAGGGATGGTCAGCCTGGAGGGCACTCGGCGAGGCAGATGCAGCAGACGCACCCATCGCAAGGATCGGCTTTTTGCCCGTCAGCCAGCTCTCGACCGACTGGAATGCCGGGAATGTGAGCAGCTTATCGAGCGTCGATTGCCGGTTGTTGAAGAAGGTCATGTGGCCGCTGCAAGACCGTCGACGAGGGATTCAGGCGTCAGCGCGGGCCTTCAGTCGATAAATGATCCTTCGACGCTTCCCGCACCGCATGTAGAGGAGGATATCCTGAGCAGGCGTGCTGTGCGTCGGCTGGACGACGTCAAAGTCGCGCATCTCGGCCCAGGGGATGAGCCGACCGTAGTGGCCGAGGACGACGTCGGTATCGCACCAGCCCCACCAGCGCGTCGACTGATCGCGGAAGAAACGCTGGAAGATGGGACCGCGGAGGAGACGGAAATGCGAGTGGATCTGAGGAGTCGGGCAGCAGGTCGCTGTCAGTCGGCCAACACTCAGTGCGGGCTCAAGATAAGGGCTTACGTAGTCCTCGACGCCGCGGACGAGGAGCTCGGCGAGCACCTGGGCCGACTCGGCCGGTGAGCAGTGCCACTGCTCGCAAAGGTAATCGCGGTGGAGCGACCAATCTGAAGGATATGAGAACCGTCAGCCAGAGCCGCCGAAACGAGATGGCAGAGTCTGACTGGACGTACACTCGCGGTTGTCCAGGCAGGCGAAGTGGATGTTGGACCCAAGGGCCGGGCCGAGGTCGACGCACCGGCCGCCCTCCTGCTTGGCGACAAAGACGAGGTCGACGACGGCCTGGTTGGCCTCAACCGACCGGAGGAAGAGGTTCAGGTACTTGGGAACAGCCAGGCCGGCCCAGACGACGACGAGCGTGATGCGGTCGGACCTCTCGTCGGCCTGGATGAGCGATGCGCCGGGGACGAGCGAGCGGAGTGACCGGCCGCCCGCTGACGGGGCGAGCGAGGTCGTGAAGGCGACGAGGGCGAGTATGGCGAAGACGCCGAGGATGAGGCCGAGCTGCTTGTGGGCACGCGAGAGGCGAAGACCACCGTCGACGATGGGACGCCCGGGCTGGTGGGCGTGGAAGGTCTGGCGGACGCCGAGCATAGCAGGCGGGGCAGGGCGAGGCGTCTGCGGGGCGAAGCCGGGCCGAGGGTCGGAGGGGGGTGGTCAATAGGGGTGGGAGTCGGAGGGAGGGGGCGGCATCGCGAGGGAGACCGTCGGCGGCGTCCTCTCCCTTCTCCTCTGCTCTCCTTCACCGGCCTCTGTTGGAGCAGGGTGACGAGCCCGAGCGGACGGGTGAAGGCTCGCTTCAAGAAAGGGGGTCAAAGGGGAGTTGAAACGCAGCGGCCGGCCAGCAGCGCGCGCGTCGGGCGGGCGAGCAGCAGTGAGGCGCGCGAGCGGCTTGGCCCTCCGAGCAAACGACGACGACACAAAGCGACTCGACCGACCCACCCCGGCTCGCCTGCACCTCCTCCCTCTCCTACATCCGCTCTACAAACACACCTCTGGCCAACGATGGGCGCCGCCTTCTCAAAGGCACTCGGTGCGAGCCTCACCTGCTGCTGTCCCTCTGCGGCGCGCGCGGCCGTGTTCGCTCGGTCGCTCGCACGCGCCGCCCTCCGAGCTTCGGGCTGACCTGGCTTCCCTCGCCATCCGCCTCCTCCAGGCAAGGTGTTCGGCAACAAGGAGATGCGGATCCTCATGCTCGGTCTCGATGCTGCGGGCAAGACGAGTCAGTCCTATCCCTCCTGTGGCTCGGGCGGCCGAGGGTTGCCCTCAGCCGTCGCCTCCCTCCCCGGCGGCGGGCGCAGACAGGAGCTAACGCCCTTCCTCCTCTGCTTGCCTCCGCCTCCTCGCCATCCTGCTCCTGCTCCGCGCTAGCCATCCTCTACAAGCTCAAGCTCAACCAGCAGGTGACGACGATACCGACCGTCGGCTTCAACGTTGAGACCGTCACCTACAAGAACGTCAAGGTCCGTCCATCAGCTTCCTGTCTTAGGCTCGGTCGAGCGCGCGCGGTCAAACGGCGACGACGACGACGACGACGAAGGAGCGTCGCCGCCCTCTTGCCCCGCCAGCCTCGCCCGATCTCTTTTGGCTAGCCTCGAGGCAGTCTGTGCGCGCGTGCACAAGTAGCCCGCCGTCGCCTCCGGCGCTAGGACGAGCTCGCGTGTGCCGCGGCGCGCTGCAGGCACGAGCCATCCGCCAGCCGACAGGGCGGCCCATCCCGAGCTGGCCGCTCGCCAGCGTGGGCCGGGCATGCGAGCGGGATCGCTTGCTGCTCTCCTGGATCGCATCCAGTCGACAGACGGCTCTGAGCAGGCCAGGCTGCGCGTCGTGCGCCTGATGCGGAGGACGAGGACGGACCCTGTCTGGCTGTGACTGTCGATCTGTTCGCTGACGACGCATTCAACCTGCGATCTTTCCGCCCCCTTTCCGCTCCCGCTCCCTCCAATTGATGCTTGCAGTTCAACGTTTGGGACGTCGGAGGGCAGGACAAGATCCGGCCACTCTGGCGGCATTACTACACGGGCACGCAGGTGCGTCTCTCCCCCGTCTCGTCTCTCCTCGCTTCGCGCTACGCCTCCCCGCCTCTGCGTCCAAGACTAAGCCTCTTTCCTCCTCCTGTGCGCGCACCCTTACTCAGGGCCTTATCTTCGTCATCGATTCGGCCGACCGGCAGCGGATCGACGAGGCCCGGTCCGAGCTCGAGCGCATCCTCGCCGACCGCGAGATGCGCGATTGCCTGCTGCTGGTCTTTGCCAACAAGCAGGACATGCATGGCGGTGCGTCCTCCGTTCCCCGGTCACCATCTCCCTCTCTTGCGAGACAGGCAACTCGGCTGGCATCATCTAACGGGTGCTACCTGGCCTCCACGCTCTCTGAGAGTTGACAACTGACTACGACGTGCCCACCTCCCCCCCTTTCCGCCTTGTTATCTCGAACGCTTACCCCGAATCGCTACACAGCGATGAGCCCGGCAGAAGTTACCGAGAAGCTGGCGCTGCACAAGATGAAGGACCGGTCGTGGTACGTGCACCCAAGGTACGTCCCTTCTTGGCCCTTTGCTATTTCTCCCAGCCGCCTGCTGGTGACCGGGCTGTGTCCGGGGCGAGTCGGCCGTCCGAGAGTGATGTCTCTCGCCGTCAGTCTGCGCTGACCCTTGTCATCTTGGGATCCGGACGACAGTTGCGCTACGACCGGCGAGGGCCTCGTAGAAGGCCTCGCGTGGCTCAGCCAGGTCCGTCCCTCTCCCACCTTCGCCTTTCCCCTTCCCAATTCTGCCGGTTGACTGACCCGGACTTTCTCTCTCGGCCGACGCGCCGACGCAGAATGTCAAGTCGACGTCAAAATAGAGCACCGCCCACCTTCCCCCCTCTCTTACCGGCCCTCCTGCGACCCCACACACATACGCACCACTTTGCTCCTAGGCCCCTTTGCCACTCGACCTCTCTCGTCCGGCGCTCGTCCGGCGAGAGAGGCCCTAATTACACGTACGGCCTTCCGCACCACCTCGCCTCGACCTCCGCCTGCTCGCTCTAGCCCGCGAAGACGATGGGTTCGCTGACCCTCGTGACCGCCCTCTGACAGACCCCCTCACCTCCCTCTCGGTCTTGCCCCTCTGCCCCCACCCCTTCTGTGCCACGGCTCGTCTCGACCTCGACCTCGTCCGGACCTCAGAAGGTATCCTATACCCCTTCTCATACCCCCTTCCGCTCTCTCAGCGAGTGTCGCGCGGCCATTGCCTACCTTTGTCCGAGCCTCCTTGGAGGAGGGTCGGCGTAGCTTTCCTGCGCCCCGCTGCTATAAACCCCCCTCTCGCTCTTCCTTGTCGCCGCGTGACTGCTGGGTGGCGGTCGTGCCTAAGCAAGCGAGTTCGAGCGACCGAAGCCCGAGATGCCCACCGAGCCCAGGCCGAGGGCCGCGCGAGCGCGAGGCTGCCAATGATGGCCCACGTTGGCGAGCAGGGCAGCCTCTTGCGTGAGGGCAGAGCCAAGTCGCCGTCAAACCCGACCGCGCGCGCGCGCATGCGCGCGCGCGTGGAGACCCTGGCCGGACCTGCCTGATGCCTCCGTCGGTCGGCCGACCCCTTCGCGATGGAAGGGATCGGAGGGGAGGGAAAGCCGGAGGGGGACGCGGCGTCTGCCCAGCTTGATGAAAGTGCCTTTTCTCTGATGGACGGACGAGTCTCTGACGTGCGGATCTCTTGAGCGTGCTCGCTCGCTCCAGGAGCCGGTCGGGCGGGAGCAGGAGCGCGCGAGCAGGCAAGCGGTTGGTAGACATGTGCTTCGTCATGAGAGAGATAGGAAGCCAGCTCTGCGCAAGGGACCAGCCTGTGGGAAGCCGGTCGGCTTCTTGCTTGGCTGGCCGCCCTTTGCGGCTGGGGTCTAGACCCTCGGTCGGCCGCCGCCGTCGTCCTTCCGACGCCACTCGTCGAGCGAAACCTTCAGCGGCCCCGGCTCAGCGCCGGCCCGGGCACTCTCCGAGCGGGCCCTTTTTCCTGCCTGCGGGCGGACTCTGAACGCGGGGCGATCGCACGCTGCCGCCGCCGCCCGCCTCGGCCTCGGCCAGGGCGAGGCGAGAGGCTGCCGTGGTCGGTCAGAACGACGACTCGTCCTCGCCCTCGCCCTCCTCCTCTCCCCCTCGACAACTCCTCCTCGACGACGACGCATACACCCCTTCTCTCTCACAGGGGTCTGTCTGCAACCAATCGTCCAGACAACACTCCTTCTCGCCCCGCCCGCACGCCATGGCCTCCTCTAACCTGGCCGTCCGCCGCCGGTCGTCGACGGCGACCTCCTGCTCCTCGGCCGCTGGCTCGACGCCGCCCTCGCTCCTGACGCTCCCGTCCGAACTCCAATCGCACATCGCCCTCCTCCTCGCCCTCTCGACGCCCGTCGGCCCGCCAGCCGACCTCGTCCCGCTCCTGGCCACCCACCCGATCCTCGCCGCCACGCTCGGCTTCGAGCAGAACCCAGCGCTCTACGCCGCCATCCTCGAAGGCTCGTGGGACATCGCCCCCATCCGCCGGCGCTTCCTCACCCTCCCGCCGCCGAACGGCAACAGCGGCACCGGCAGCAGCAGCTACAACCCCGCGCCACCGCTGGCCGATGCGAGGGCGCAAGCGGCCGAGCTCCGTCAGAGGTGGGCGACGCTCCGGGCGCTTCGCGAGTTTGGCGCCGACGGCGCGCGCTGGCTCCAGCGCCAGGGCGGCGGCCTCCAGGCTAAGGAGCGGCTCGAGCGGACGATGCTCGACGTCTTCTTCCTCCTGACCGAGAATGGTTCGTCCCGCCGTTTCGCCTTTCCTTTCCTGCGGCTCCTCCTGTGCGCCTTTTCTATTTCCCGTGGTTGGTCGACGAGCGGCCTGGTCGGCTGGGGACCCATGCGTCATCCGTCCCTCTGCCGTCCCCTTTCGCCTTCATCTCTTCGTCCTACTCGCCATCCAAGGCACTGAGGAGCCGAACGCACTCTGTCCCAAGACCCCACCGACTCTCACTGCCCTTCGTCGGGTTGGGTCCGTCGGACGGTCGACCGTCCCCTTCGCGCGCGCGCGCGCGCGAGAGGAGAGCGGGCGGACCCAAGCCTGCCGGCCGCCGGGGCGGGTCTCGGCTGCCGACCGAACGTCAAGGCGACGGGGGCTCTTCTCTCTCTGCCGCCGTTCGCCGCTAGGCCGTCATCCCCGGGATCCCCAGCGCGGGCGGGGCCGAGACGAGCGTCGATGCCCGGCTAGCCCGAGGGCTGGCGGGCGCATACGGGAAGGGGGGAGAAGGGGCGGGTTATACTCCGTCAGGTCCCGCTCGAGTTCGACGCAGGCGGCTGGCCCGTTCGCTTCCGTCGTCTCTCAACCCCTCCGCCGCCGACTCCCCTGTGGCTGAATCACTGACCCACTGCCTTGGCTCCTTTCACTGCGTCTCCCTGTCATGTTCCTTGACGTTTGCCCCCCTCCCCCCCCCTCACTACACAAACAGACGAACGCAACTTGCCGCACATCTTCCAGTGGGGGTGCGTTCCTCGTCTCCTTCCCATCGTTCACTCAGCCTCCGTTCGCGCCAACGCCCGCCGCCGATGATGCCGTCGTTTGGGGGGCTGGCCGGCCGCGACGTCTTCGGATCCGAGACCGCTCGGGCCGGCTGGGCGCGGCGCATCGCTTAGACTAGGGTGTCCAACACCCCCCCCCCCCCCCCCACTCGCCCTAACACAGCCGGCTCGTCCACTTCAACCTCTCCTACCACACGCACGTCATGCTGCCCGCCTCGGTCTCGCCCGGTTATCCGGCCGAGACGCTCGGCCACGGCCTCCACAACACGTTTAGCATGTGGCTCGACGAGGCGGCCGAGCACATGCGCGTCGAGGCAGTTGCGAGGGGCAAGGCCGTCCGGGCCGAGACGGAGGATCAGACGCAGGAGAAGATGTTTGTCCTCAGACCGTTTGCGTTTGCGCTCCACAAGGTCCGTCCCCTCGCCCCCGCTCTTCTTTCTGATGCGTGAGCGACTGAGGTCCTGACGCTGGCTTGCTTCGCAGTACAATTCCTTTTTCGTGCCGTGGAACAAGCTTGGCTTCACCCAGGGCCAGCAGGCGCAGGCCGGGCAGCCGTCGTCGTCGTCCTTCCGGCCGATCCCGACCATCGTCGAGCCTCCCGCATCGTCGTCCTCTGCGAGCGGCGGCGGCGACCGACCGACCGAGTTTCCGGCCCACCCCGACGGGCACGAGGGCGGCATCCGCGTCACGCACAAGCGCTTTGGGCGCGACTGGCGGCTCAAGTCGAACGCGCTCAACACGGCCTGCGTCTTTGGCCTGCTCAACGCGCTCGACCGCGACCCGCGCGTCGGCGGCGTCCTGACCGACTCGTCAAACTCTTCGACCGGTTCGCTCGACTTTATCTACACGCCGGCAGAGGCCGCGCTCGACCCGCCCGGGCGGACAAAGTCGTTCGACCCCGTCTCGGGAACGACGCTCCGGCGGAGTTTGCCGGTCGTCCACCTGGGCAGCAGGGCGTGGGACAATGACGTCAAGCGCATGCTGCTCTGCGCCGAGCCGACCTCGCCTGGCATGCGGCTGTCGGACTGGCGCGGCCGCTTTGAGGGCGAGTGGCAGGGCAGCTTTGCCTTCTTTGACTGTGGGTCCACCCCTTGCCTTGCCGTCACGTCTAGTGGCCACATCGCTAAAACTCCTCCCTCGCACCCTCCCGCCAGTCAACGGGTACCGCGACATGATCGGCGGAGACGAGCAGGCCCTCTTTGAGAACTGCTTCGGCCAGCAAGGCCAGCAGCTCATCCTCCATGAGGAGGTCATCTACGTTCCCCGTGCCGCGCTCGGCGGGACCGGCCCAGCCCTCCACTGCGGCTTCCCGCTCGACGCGGCCGAGCCAGACGTCAGCCGGCCGTGCCCCTATGGCGAGGAGGATTTGCCTGACGCCGAGGGGAGCGCTTGGGTCAAGGAGCTCATGATCTACGGCACCGGACGGAGCAACTGGGGCAGCTTCAAGTTCCGCGGCCGTGTGCGCGCGTTTGACGGCCTAGTCACGCTTCTTAAGGAGTATGCTGTGCGTACTCCCTTCCCACTCGTCTCACTGCTCTCGGCGCTTGGTGTTGTCTCTCGAGCAGTGCAGCAGGGACTGACGCCGCCCCCCCCCCTTTCCCAAACCTTTGTCTCTCAGTCCGAATTGCCCGAAGCGACCCAGGCGACGAGGGGCAACTGGCTCTACCGCGGTTACATCTCGGCCGACGCGCGTCTGATCGGCGCTTGGCGAGACACGTTCAGTCCCGAAGACGTCCGAGGTCAGCTGCACCGCCACCCATCACCGCTCTTTGACGCATCGACTAACCTTCGCTTGCGCACTCCTGCCCGCTCCAGGCTACGAGGGCCCCTTCTGCCTCCGGAAGCAGGCCGAGCCATACCTCGTGCCCGAGTTCGGATCGGCTGTGTCCGCCGCCGCTGCCTCGGTCGCGGTCGCCGACCTGACGGCCCTGCGGCCCTTCTCGGCCGGCGGGCCGCACAACAGCTCGCTCACCCGGGGCGAGGTTTTTGCCTCGACCAACGTCGAGGCGCTCGAGTCGCTTGGCAAGCTGCCGAACCACCCGTCGGCGCCGGTCGCGCTGGTCGCTGCTAAGCCGATGCCGAGCAGCATGGTCGACTGGCGGGCTCACCAGACCGAGATTGTCGAGGCGTCGTCGTGCGACCCGAACGACCCGAGCGCCCGCCGGCTGCCGTTCATCTATCCTGGCTTCAACCGCAGCGAGTCCATCGCCGGCACCGACGAGGATAAGCCGGCCGTCTCAGACCAAGGTCGGCACTTATCTCTCCGCCGGGTGGTCCATCCAAAACCCCTTCGCTGACCGCAGAACAACCCCTTCTGTCAGCGCCCGAAGGTTGGGGCACAGCCATCTACAGCCAGGTTCAGGCTGCCTTCCATTCGGCCGACATGGCAGCCACCCGTGCGCGCCAACGTCCCGCTCCCGTCGTCGCCCGAGCCGACCCGATCGGCTGACGCCGCCAGCGGGGTGACGACGTCCCTCTCTTCCCCTTCTTGCTCGTCTCCTAGTGCCTGCCATCACCGAGGCTGGCCGACCGGTCCCGTACGGTCCCTACGGTTCGCGGGAGCCCCTCCCTCCACCCGGCGTTGTCCTCGCGCCCGGCGTTCGCCTCTCGCCAGCCGGCGACTCGCGCGAGCGCCGGGCGTCCTCCCCACCGCCGCTGGCTGCCGAGCGCGAGTTGACCAAGGCCGAAGGCAAGCGGCGCGAGTTTGTCAAGCCGCCCCAGTGCAACCGCCGGTCGCACACATCCATCTACCACCCTTCGACCGTCGCTGCGTGCGAGGTCGGCGAGTCAATCTTTGACCACACGTGCGACGAGACGCTCGGCAAGCCGCATGCTAAGTTCCAGAACGATGCCGCCGCCCCCGACCACGGACATTGTGCGCATCCTCTGTTTGCTCGTAGGCTTCTGTCACAGCGAGTTGCTTGCTGACCGCCTGTCGCACTCGTCGCAGCCCTCCCGACCCGCACTTCACCTCAGGTCAGCCGACGCCTCTCGGTCTACAGCCTGCTCCGATGACGAGCCTCGCCTCCTTCCTGCTCCTCAATCTATCTCTATCTATCCCTGCTGCTGTTCTGGGCGTCCTGAGATCCGTCACCGTGCCCTTGTCTGCTGTGTCATGCACCTGCCTACCGCTTTGCGCTCGCTCGACGACGGCAGGCTAGTGAGGTCATCTCTAGATGCAAAGTCGTCGTGAGTGAGAAGGAAGGCCCGCCGTTGAGGCGCCAGAGTGCGCGCGGACTGGAGGAAGTGGGAGAGGTGATGGCAGGAGGTCGGAGAGCGTTCGAGAACGGGCAGACGAGACGGAAAGCCGGTGATGGGCCCGCCTGGCGTGCGGCGAGGGACATCGTCGCGCACGCGAAGAAGGGCCATGCGGACGCGCTACCTCGGCCGGCCGAACAAGAGCGGCGGGGGATGCAAAAGAGACCCGAATGGTACGGTACAACTGGCAGCCGGGACAAGAGGTCAGCGGCGTGCGTCGACAGCCAGGACAGAGGGAGACGGGAACGCACCAGGAATGAGGGCGGTTGGAGCGGTGGGGAGCATGGATGTGACAGGGGAGAGGGGGTGGGACGCTAGGAGTACAAGATAAAGTGTGCGAGGAGTCTGGCGTCGAGCGGGAAGACAAGCGTCAGCACACTCGAGTGCGGCGGCTTGTATGGGAACACCGTCTCGCACCTTGAGATGCTGCGGTTGCGAAGAGCGAGGAGACGAGGTGTGAAGGCGGGTGCGCGACACCGTGTCCGCGTGACGACGGGCGGCCGCGATGGGGAGGGGGAGGAGGGTGGTTCTGTTCATACAGCGAGAGGCGAGGGCAACCGAGCACCGAGAGGCGGAGAGATGTTGCGGTCGAGAGTGGCGATGGATGCAAGAGGCATCGGTCAAAGAGAGCCGTCGTTGTGAGCGGTTCCGGGAGCAGAAGACAGCCAGCTAGGGCGCCGAGGCAGGCGGCGAGAAGGACGAAGGCGTCGTCAGGGAGGACGCGGCGGAGGACGGCGCCATGCGCTTTCGGACGCTCTCGAGCCGCTTCTGGGCAGCGGCAACGACTGTGATGGGAAATAATGGAAGGCGGTCAGCTTCGAGACATCACACGCGACAATCTACCCCTGCCATGACGCACACTTCTCAACCGACATGCGGTCCTCCTCCTCCATCAGCTGGCCGTCACGGATCGTGTCGTCTAGGATGGCCTTGAAGAGGTAGACGGCCGTGTCATAGGCGCGCTCGGTGTGGATCGGGTCCTCGCTGAGTGCCTCCTGGATGGCGGCATTGCGCCACTGTCGAGCGAAAGGGGGGAGGGAGTGGCTGCCAGTCAGACCCAGCATGCGCTCGTTGCGGACGATGAGTGCAACGCACCAGCTCCATGGCCTTTTCGTACAAGAGGCGTTCGGCGAGGGCAGAGACGTCGGCCGGCTCCTCGGTGCAACGGCCGCGCGCGAACTCGGCCTTGTCCGAGCAGTCGTTAAAGCGCGCCCGGAACCACTGGACGACTGAGGGGCAGGAGCGAGGTGGCGGTGGGTCAGTAGGCGCGCTCAAAGCAGCGGCCGAGGCCGGAAGATAAGACGCACCCTCGTTCAGGTCGGCGCTGGCTTCAATGCCACCGTCGCGGGCCTGCCAAAAGTTCTTTGCGGCCTCCATGCCCTTCTGCAGGAAGGCGAGCGACTTGAGGTAGAGCGCGAGGGCTTCAGCCGCGACGACGTCGAGCCGGAAGAACGACACCTCGGATTCGGACGTCGAGTTGAACGACGACCGGCGCCGCTGGAAAGCCTGGCTCTGGGCAATGGCGGGGCTCTGCGAGAGCTGCGGGAAGCCTGACGACGAGCCCGAGCCAGGCGAGTCGGTGTTGGACGTCGCTCCGACCGGGGTCCCAGCGAGGCCGCTCGTCGCGCCCGAAGCCGCGCTCAGGATCGCGCCAATCTTGGTGTCGGCAAACTCAAAGACGACAAAGGCCTTCTGGGCGAGGTCTTCGAGCTGGTTGATGAGCGACTCTTCAGCCGGGTCGGCCTCGCCCGACTGGATCAGTGCCTTGCGCCGAGCGCTTGCCCGAGCGACGACCCCGGCACCGGCGGCGGCAATCGAAGCCGACGTTGGCCCACCGAACAGCCTGGCCGACGCGAGCGAGATGGCTCGCGCGAGCACGCCGCCACTCGACGGTGACGAGCCATACCGCTGCTGAGGAGCCGAGGCGACGATGCCGAGCGGCGAGCCTGCACTGCCGACATGCTGCGGAGTCGGTCGGCCCGACAGACTGCTGTACGACGCAGGTGAGTGGGGGATGGAGATTGGCCGCGTGAGGGACGAGGTGTGCGAGGTGTGCGAATGCATGTGGTGCAGCGGCGACGGCCGGCTCGGCGAGGACGAGATAGCGAATGGCGGCGTGATCGACAGTGCAAACGAATTGACCGATTGGGGTGAGGTGGACGGGCCAGCACCGCCGAGCGGCGGACTGCTGCCCGAGATGGCAGAGTTGGGCCGCGAGAGCGTCAGAGCGGAGAGCGGCCGGGACAGCAAGCTCCGCGAGCTGCGCCGGCGAGTGACCGGCGACACGCGCTGGGAGGCAGCGTCGAGTTCTGTGCGAGGGGCGAGAGTCCTCAGTCGCAGTCTGACGAGCATAGCAGAAAAAACATGTGCGGACACACCGTCGGCAAGCGAGTTGATCTCGACCGTCCGCTTCTCGATGACGACGTAGTCCTGGCCGGCCTCGTCCTCTTCGTATTCGAACATGCCGACCGATGACGACGCCGTCGTCGACCCCTGCCGTCGAAGGACCGGTCGGGCCTGAGAGCCCGCACTCGCCCGGCGCGGCTCCGACTGAGACGGCTCGCCGGCGATCGACGAGCGGCTCGCAATCTGGCCGAGGACGTAGCGCGGCTCGAAGCTTGGCTGGCGCGTCACCTTGCCCTGCGAGGTAGAGCCCGTGCCTCCGTCGAGCTGCGGACGCTGGCCGAGCGCCGGTGACCGGGTGACAGTCGTTGTCGTCGGCAGCGGCGGCGGTGATGCGCGCAGCGGCGAGCTCGTCCGAGCAGCGGTCGAGATGGGCGAGGCCGAGATCGGTGGGGTCGAGAGCAAGGGTGCCTCGCCGACGGGCGGCGACGCCGGCAGCGGCAGCGCAAACGGCGGGAGCGACGGCGCGGGCCGGGTCGCGATCGGGATCGTCCGCGTCGTTGCCGTCGTCGTCGACGGCGGCTGAGCGCGCGAGATGAGTCGTCCGGCCGCAGCCACCCGCGACGGGAGCTCGGACGGCGCCGGCGGCGTCGAGGCGTTGGGCATCATCGATGGCGGTGGCTGCGGCAGGGCGACGACGGGCTCGTCTTCACCGCTCCGGCTCATGTGCTCCTGGTAGGCGGCGGCGATGTCGGTCCGGAAAAAGTCGGCAAAGCTGATGCGCTGGACCGGGTTGCGCTTGAGCAGGCGCTTGATGAGCGCCTTGACGTCCTTCCCTACTGGCTGCTGCGGGATGCCGACCGGCGCGCCGTCCGAGCCAACGCTGATGGGGTTCCAGCTCGACTTCTCGTCCGGAAAGCGGATGTGGTCCTCGCCCCGCTCAATCTTCTTGAGCAGCTCGACGTGGTTCTGCGCCTTGAAGGGCGGCCGGCCCACCGACATCTCGTAGAGGACGGTCCCGACCGACCACAGGTCGGCCTTGGCGTCGTATTTCTCGTAGCGCAGGATCTCGGGGGCCATGTAGAGCCTGCACGGCGACGACAGATCGTGTCAGCGTCCGGCCAGACGCTCGACCTTCAGAAACTTGGAGATATATGAACGCACGGCGATCCGCAGAGCGTCTCAGCCATGCTGGCGCCCTCGAGGAAGCGGGCAAAGCCGAAGTCGGCGACCTTGAGGACCGGGATGCCGACCGGGTGGCCAGCCTCAACTTCGACCGCCGAGGGGGGCTGCAGAAGCAGGTTCTGCAATGAAAGGGAGTGCGTAAGCAAGGTCAGGACCGGGCGAACCCGCAGCCAGGTCCCGGGCTCAGACGCACCTGCGGCTTGATGTCGCGGTGGATGAGGTTCTGCGACCGGAGGAACTTGAGTGCCGACGCTGGAAGGAGAGCAACACAGGCGGTAAGCCAAGGCTGCCAAAGATCGACACTGAGAGGCGGCAAGGACCGACTGAGCTGGCCGAGAAAGCACTTGACGACGACCTCGTCCAGGCCGCCCTCCTCGGGGTGGATCCAGAAGCGCTTGGGCCCGCCTTCGGGCGGGACAAACTCGAGCGTCGGCAGCCGGCCGCGCTTCTTGATGTAGAAGCTCAGGTCGCCACCAGAGCAGTAGTCCATGATCAGGTAGATGCGCTCGTCAAACTTCTGCCTCGGGGCGCAGCGAGAGAGGCGGTCAGCCCTGAACCATCACGCGGAGGTGTTGACAGGCCGGGCAGGACGCACGAGGCAGTCCTCCAGCCCGACGATGTTGGGGTGATGGATGGCCTTGAGGATCGTGATCTCGGCCTCGAGGTTCTCGAGCAGCTTGGACGTCATCTTGGCCCGCTGGACGACCTTGATGGCGACCACCTCGCGGGAAGCCTGAGACAGGACGCGGCGCGCGCGCAAGAGAGCTAGTCAGCAGGCAAGCCTCGAGCAAGCAGGCAGCGACGAGGCGATGGTGACACCGGTCATATCGACCACATCAGCCAGGCCAGTCGTACGAGGAATCGCTTGTGATGGCGAGCGCTCGACCTGGGAGGGACAGGATGCTGAGACTGTTGCCCCTTTGACTCATCGGCTCCCCGCGAGCGGGTCGAGACCCGGCCGGCCGACGAGGCCGCAGTCGCCGCCGGCCCGACCAACGGCCGAACAGGCTGCCCTTCGGCCAGACCCTCCCGGAGCGAGCGCGATGGGGAGAGAGGGGCGATAGGGAAGACGGAGGAGGACGCAAGCGACTCACGGCCTTGTAACCCCGGAGGACGGTGGCGAAGCTGCCGCGGCCGATCTCGCTCCCGAGCAGGTAGTCGCCGACCCGCTCGCGCTCCCTCGGCGGCGGATGCGAATGCGACGGCGGCGGGGCGGCCATGGCGGCGGTCGGTCCGCTCAGCGTCGGTTTGACGGATGCTCTCCTTCGGTCCCTGGCGTCGGCTGACAAACGACGCGGAGAGGGGCGAGGGGTGCGGGGATCGGGTGGTGGTGGAGGGGAGCAGGAGGCGCGGGCGACGCGGCCGGGTGACCCGGGCTGGTGGGCGGCGAGCTGCTGGAAGGGGGGCGGGCGGCGCGAGCTTGGGGAGGGGCGCGGGCGAGGATAGGTCGCTCGAGAGCTCGACCGATGAGCAGAGGGGCGAACGAACGGTTGGAGAGCGAGCTGAGTGCAGGCTTGGAGGGGAGATGGGGTGAGGGTGAGTGTGTTGGGGGGAGTCGGTTTGCCGTCACTGATGGTGGGCGGTCTCGGCGTGTGGACGTCGTGGCCTCGGTTCGGCGCAGCAGCGGCCCAACAGAGGCGATAAGGACGGGCGGCCGGGCCGGCGGTGGCGGGCCAGCAGAGAAAGCGCGATGGGGTAGCAGTCAGGCTTTGAGCGACCAGGAGGCAGGTCGTGCTGTGTAGGCGTCAGGGGAGCAGTCGATGGTGGGAGCTGCTCGCGATGCTGGGGGCCTGTCGTAGTCGTTCGACGGCCGGGATGGCGCGAGCGCGATGGCCGACGACGAGCTCATGAGCAGCAGTCACATACAACCATCGACGACAGCTCGCTCCCAGGCTGAACCCTCCTGCTCGCTCTGGCGCTGCTGATGCTGCCATCTTCTGCAGCGAGCGAGGCCGGGCTCGTCGACGTTGCTCGCCCATCGTCGTCACGGTCGAACGGCCAGCAGCGCAGGCGTCGGCAGCCGCGTCCGGTCCCGCGTCGTCGGACGACGCGCCTCGAAGTGGCGCCGCTGCATGCAAGCCATCGCGCCGGCCAGACAGCTGACCAGTCCACTGCAGGCGGCGCCCATCGCGGCCGCAGACCGTAGCACAACAATGACGACGGATCTCCCAGGCGTCAGCAGGCTTAGGAAACGACTTCCGTCTTCCGTCTAGTCTGCCTTCTCCTCGGCTCAAGTCGCCCTTTGATCGCACCGCGCAGGCATCCATCTCAGAGGCACTCCCAGCGCTGGTCACCGATGGCGATGAGCCGGTCGAAAAGCTCGTCCCGCCGAGCGATGCCCCCGAAGGCGTACGCAACCTCCTCGCCGGCCTCGTCGACAGCGTTCAACTTGGCGTCGCTCGTCCGCCGGCGGTTGACGACGATCTCGAGCCCGGCGCCGCCGACGCCCTGAAGGGCCGAGGCCGTCGCGAGGTCGACTAGCATGCGGCCTTGCCAGCCACCGAGGCCGTTCTTGCGGAGACCGACAATCGAACCGACCGGCAGCTCGACCCGCAAGCGTTGCTTCTTACCGTTCGCGTCTGGTCCGTCGCCCTCGCCGGCAGGCTCGGACCCGTGAGCGGCCGTCGGGTCCTCGAGGGTTGTGAAAGTGATGGAAGCCGGCGTTTGGCTAGCTGGTCGGGCCGGATGGATGAGGAGATGACCCGGTCGTCCGGCGTGATAGACAAAGTAGGCTACCGAGAGAAGAGGGGTCAGACCGGGATCAGCTGTTGCGCACGGGTGGATCTGCTGCAGGGGAAAGGATTTACACGAGGGCCCGCCCTCCTTGACGTCCTTGGCCGGGATGAAGCCGAGCAGAGTCTGCGCCGCCCGCGTCGCCGGCACCGGCACGTTCATCCGCGTCAGCGTTGACGAGACGGCCTGGCCCCAATCGACCTGCTTGTGCCCGCCGAGGATGGCTGCGCTCTGTTAATCGACGGCAGGGGATTGTTAACATCGACGTCGGCGGGACATTTCTGCCCTTGACCTGATCAGCGAGCCCGGCGACGGACCTCTTCCGTCAGCTTGGCCGCCGTCCGCACTGCACCGGCGAGCTTCAGACCAAAGCCGCCCTTAGCCTTCTTCTTACCGTCAGGCGCGAGCTCGGAGGGCGCCGTCGAGGTGGTGGAAAAGGTTGAGTCTGCGATGCTCTCGCTGTCGTCGATGAGCGTCTCGGGAGCCGGGGGCGGCGGCGGCGGAGCGAGGGGTTGCTGACGGGCCTCGGCGTCTCTGAGCAGTCGCAGCGCAAGCTGGGCATCGGTCGGACAGCCTGCGAGGATGCCGCTGTTATTGCAGGATGGGCAGAGCGATCAGCGCGAGTGAGGTCTGTGCAGAGTCGAGGGCCGACTGACTTTCGAAGCTCCATCTTTTCCTGCCAGCCCGGGTAGTTGGCGTTCAAGTAGATCCCCAGTCGGTCGAGCAAGGGACCCCCAAAGAAAAGGAAGCCGATGAAGGCTGAGAAAACCTGTGAGAAGACGCGGTCGGAGAAGATGGCCGACGAGACTGGGCGAGATGTGCCAGGGGCCTCGCATCAGCCGGAGCAGCGACGAGTAGCATGACGCATGTAGCCTCACCAATGATCGGAAGAAGGATAGAGAGGAAGATAGATACTCGGCCGGAGTGACCAGAGAATGGCGGCGTAGGCGAAAGCGCACTGATGGACGCAGGATCAAGTGTCAGCCATCCGAGTGGCAGGCGGCATGTTGAGCAGGGGTCGGTTTCTCACTTGGCCCACCGTTCCCAGCCGTCAGCAAGGTCTCCTGCCAGCCGCATGACTGGAGTGCCAATCTTGCGCATCATCTCGTCGCGCTCCGACGGCTTGCCCTTGGCCTTCTTGCTCTTGCCCTTGCGGGGCGACTTTTCGTCCTCACTCGGCCCTTCCGGCCCAGTCGCGCTCGGGTCGGACTCCTTGATCCCGGTAATATCCCCAAGCGTGCCTGCAAGCGTAAGGCCTTCGAGCCCGTCGACAAAGACGGCCGCATCGTGCTCGACCGTCTCGGCCAGTGCCGGTCCATCGACGGCGGGTCCGGCGGCGACTCGAGACGCCGAAGTCGGTGGGAAGAGGATCTTGCGCGACGACGGGACGAGAACGAGGACCGAGAGAAAGGTGAGGAAGGACGCCCATACGAGGTGGGCACTCCAAGCGGCGACGTATGCCTTTCGAGCGAGGGACGTGCGGGGGGGTCAGCCGCCTCGCTGTGCAGCATCAGGCCCCGGCGCGCGCACGGGGCGGGCGAGAAGAAGAGAACGCACCGCGAGGAAGAGCGAGCTCCTGGTCGTCTCGTCCCAGCTCCGGAGCCTGACAATCTCCTGGCCGAAGCGGATCAGGCCGACGAGGACGGTCGAGTAGAGACGCTCGGTGCTACTCCGGAGCTTCTCGGGCGAGAAGGCTTCCTTGGGCGCCGGCTGCAGGTCGAGCAGCGGTGGCGCCGACGAGATGCGGACCGCACCAGCTGGGATGGCCTTGACATGAAGGATTTGCTGGTCGGGCGTGAAAGGAAGAAAATGGGGTCGGTCGTCAGCTTACAGACGGCACAGGGAAAGGCCAGCGGAGCTGGCTGACCTTGTCGAAGCGGCGGAGCAGGACGTTGAGCTCCTCAGGTTCGAGCCCGCCCGGCCCGCTCTTCTTGTCGTCGAGCTTCTGCCCAGCCAAACGACCAGGCAGAACAGGCGGGAGTCTGCGCCCGGGTAGGGGCGGCGGCTGAGCCTTGGCCGAGGCCGGCGGTGGGGAAGCAGGCGCGAGGTCGTTGACGGTGTGCTCATTGTCGACGACGGAGGACGCCGATCTCCGGGCAGGCAGCGGCGGAGGCGCGAGCGTGGCGACAGAAGGGTCGGCCATGAGCCGGCGAACGGGACGGGAGTCTGCTGGCAACAGTGACTGTTGTCTTCAAAAACGAGAGGAGGGTGGATGTCGAGAGCAGGCTGGTTCGCATCTCATGGACACCGTCTTGCGAGGCCGAGCTCCTGCCTCCCTCCGACGGCTCGAAGCGACTGCGCGCGGGGCAAACGTCACCTCGTGCTCGCCCCTCTGGCGCGTACTTCCTCTCAAGCGCGCTCAGACGATTTAAAGCAGGAGTGGTACAGTGCAAGGCCATGATCCTGAGACTGAGCCCGTCGCTCGCAGGACCAAGAGAGACAGCCGGACGACGGGCGAAGAGGACCCTCAGCGCGTCTCGTGCGCCTTCAAGTGGTCAGCCCGCTCCTCGCCGTTCGCCAGGCCAGTCTCCCGGTCGTCGGCACGCTCAGGCGGAGGAGCGAGCGAGCCCGAGTGGTCCTCCGCGACGAGGCCCTCGTCCTCCTCCTGCCCGCCGGTGGCGAGACGCTCGTCCTCGCTGTCGTCGTCGTAGACGTAGCCCTCTTCTGGCTCGTCGTCCTCGAGATAGTCCTCGTCGTCCGTGTAGGCCGTGCTTGGCGGCTGCGACACCTCGTGCTCCCTGCAAGGCGACCATCGACAGGACTCATCAGCCGGTTGCAGACGCTCCAAGGCGAGAGCGCTTCGGACGTACAGCTGCTCGAAGACGACGCGGTGGACCGCGACGAGGCCGCCCATGAGGGCAGCAGGGCCGATGATATGCTCTAGGATCTTGCGAGCGAGGCTCAGGCGGCCGTGGTCAGAGTCGACGGGAATTGAGGTGAGGACCGGCGCGAGGACGACGAGGATCAGCGCGAGCAAGAGGATGAGTGTGTGGTTGATCTGAGCCGGAGCCTCGATCGACGGGCGCTTCCAACAGAGCTGTGCAAAGAGGACGATCTGCAAACGGAAGTTGCGAGGCGGGCGGGCAGGCACCGTCAGCTTCGTCGGTTCGCTTTGACTGCGCGTGCTGCGGTCGTCCGGGCCGGGACGCACCGTCGCCAGCGGGATCGCCTGGACCTTGACGAGCCAGAACTTTGGCTCGCGCATGATCGGCTCGGTGAGGGCGGACGCGATGATGCCTGTAGGTTCGGAGGGCAAGCGAGCATCAGCACACGCAGACCAGGCACGGTGCAGCATTGGGCCGAGGTGCGATGGGTCAGGGCTGACTGAAGATGTTAATAGAAAATACCAGAAGAGCAACGCCTGTCATTGTGACCAGCAGGAGGAGTATCAGCTACGGCCCGGCAGCTCCGCCAGGAAAAGGGACCAACCCATGAGGAAGTAGCGAGCGCTGGGCGACCAGCAGAAGTTGCTCTCGCGGTAGGCGACGCCGTCGAGCAGGTGGACCCCCTCGCTCGGCCGCTGATCTCCTCGCGTCCGAGCAGCATGATCCCGCTCAGCGGCGCGTGACCGGCGCTGGAAGAGCACGTAGATGGCGAGCAGGCCGAGGAGGACGAGGGCGAGCGTTATGGAGGACGAGAGGAAGCCGGACTGGGCTCGGTGCGACGGCAGCAGCAGGCGCCGACGCGGCGGGTTGACGGCCGGCATCGTCGGGACGGCGGGCGAGTAGTAGTCGGCTGGTTGACCGTGGCGAGTCGAGCTCTAGATGGACTGCAAAGAGATGCTGAGTCGGGATGGGAGTGCGGAGGACGACGTCGGCAGCGACTGGCGAGGCCAAGGTCAGGCTGGCCGCCCCGAGCCGAAGGCCCGGCCGCTTGAAGGTCCAGCCGATGCCTTGCCCCTTGCCCTCCGAACGCTCACCTTACCCTCGCAGCAGCCCCTCGCCCGTCGCAAACGAAACCGGACATCTCCTTCTCTCTCGTCCCAGTCATGGTCAGCCTGCGTGCCTCCCTCCCGGCCCTCCGGCTCGCCGCCCGGTTCCCAACGTCGCTGCCGCCCACCCGCTTCCCGGCGCCCGCCGCCTCCGCCGGCCTCGTCCGCCGGTCGTTCGCCTTGACCTGGCCAGCCTTCAACGCCCCGCCGTCGCGCGAGCACTTTGGCGCCGAGGCTGAAATCCGGGCTAAGCTCGTCGACCGGCTAGAGGCCGAGGAGTGCGATGTCGAGGACACGTCGGGTGCGTCGTCGCGAGAGTCACGCGGGAGGATGACTGAGCCAATGGGCTGACCGCTGATGGGTCCTCCCTGCTCTTGTCCGGCCAGGCGGTTGCGGCACCTTCTACCAGATCCGTGTCTCGTCGCCGGCATTTGTCGGCCTGTCGACCGTCAAGCAGCACCGGCTCGTGAACGACATCCTCAAGGAGGAGATCCGCGGGATCCACGGCCTCCAGGTGCGCTACCCTCACGGCGCGCGTCCTCTCCAGTTTGCCTGCACTCGTCGCTGACGACCTTGCCCGATGACCCTCACCTGCAGCTGAAGACCAGCGCGCCGCCCAAGCAATGAAATGGCCATCTGACTTGATGCCCCGCGTCTTGCTGTCGGCAGGCTGCGCGTGTTTCCTCGGTCAGCGCGTCCAATCGCCACGCCCAGGGGCAGCGCTGTGCGCAGCTGTAGCTCCAGCTCCGGGACGCCCCTCGGCGGGCACGTCGACACCCTTTCGGTCCCGAGCGCACATCGAGCCAGTCGAGCGGGACGCAATCAGCCGCCGCAGGCACGCGATGATCTTTGGGAGCGGTCGTGTACGATCGGCAAAGGGTCTAGGTGGGAGGCGCAGACCGGGTACTGGCTACAAGTCAGGGGACGAAAGGACGCGAGCTGTATGGCGGCCGGCGTGTGTGATGCTACAGGACAAGGGAGAGGGCGGCGGCGTGGGCGGCGCTGTGATCGAAGGATATGCAAGGAAGGCAGCAAGCGGCTGTTCGAGCGGAGTGCAACAATTAGGGGTGGAGGCGTGCGAGGCGTGAGCAGAGGGTCGAGCGCGGGACAAGGTGGCGCGTGGCGAGCGAGATACGTCGTCTATGAAGGAAGGATAAGGGTCGGAAGAGGTCGACGTCCGAATACGTCGGCGACTCAGACCTTGCTGCGGCCGAACATGCGGCTCCAGAAGCCGCCCGACTTGGCTTTGCGCTCGCCGCCACCGCCGCCGCTTGCCGTCGACAACGAGGCAAGGCTACCGTGGCTCTCGAGGCCCTTAGGGCCAGCGACCGATGGCGGGGCGAGCGAGGTGACCTCGTCGGAGGCAGAGGACGACGATGAGGTCGAGGCGACTAGGTCGGGGACCGGTGGCGCCGGCTGCGGCGGGCCGTACGCATCTGGGCGAGATCCGACGGCGAACGTCGGCGTGCTCGGTGAGGGCGGCGTGAGGGCGAGCGATGGCGTCGCCGGCGACGGATAGGCCGATGACATGGCAGAGGACGACGTCGGGAGCGCCGTCGGGACAAAAGAGATGGCCTTGGGCGAGCTGATGAACGAGAGCAGGCCCTCAGTCGGCCGGCTGGCGCTCATTGACGAGAGGGCACTTGCCGTCGTCCCGCTCCGAAGCGAGTGCATGCTCGAGGCCGAGCCGCGGCGGCTGCGGGACAATGACGGCAGCGGGGGCAGAGGCGGCCGGACAGCCGATGCGAGTAGGAGCTGGAGGATCGAAGGGGGCGATGGCGAGGCATGGCTCGTAGGACTGGATGGGTCGGGCTCGTGGTACTCGGGCGAGGCTGCGAGGACGTTTGACGGGACGATGGCCAGCAGGACCGACGGGTTGGCAGCGACAAATGTCTGGACGAAGCCATCGAGCAAGTGAGGCAAATGCGCCGGCGCGTCTGACGGCAAAACATGGGCGAGGACGGCATCGGGTGCGTCGCCGAGCGTCCGGCCGGCGAACGAGCTCGACGAGAGAACGTGCATCGCGCTTCCCGGTGACGCCATCGGTAGGCGTGAGGAGGCCGTCGACGACGACGACGAGCTCGGACGTGAGCTGCTTGCGCTCAAGACAGCCGGCGCCGGGCGGCGGATCGACGACGAGGCCGACGAGGCGAGGCCGGCCGATGATCGGGCGGCGAGGAACGGCAGGCTGGCCGTCGTCACGAGGAACGCGGCCGACAGCATGCCCTGGAGGTTGACCGACTGGGTCGACGCCGTCCGCCGATGCGGTGCGCGAGGTGCCGGCGCCGACGCTGATGCAGTAGAGTACGTCGGTGGCGGAGGTGGCGCCTGGTCGTAGACGTAGTGCAGGACGACGTCGAGCGGCCTGTCGGAGCGAGACCTCTCGACCGAGGGCGAGGACGGCGGACCCATGCCGCCATTCCGCCGGCCTGCAGCGCCGGTCGAGCCAAACCAGCTGGCCGGCCGGCGGGTCGGGCAGGCCTTCTTCCACTTGAGCGCGTGCGAGATGGCCTCCTCGAAGACCTTGCCGAGGCCGCCATCCGAGACGGTCGTCCGGAGGAAGACGACCCTCGGGCTGGCCTTGTCGCGCGAGGCACCGGTCGCGTCCAGGGGCCTCGGCAGGATGAGCATTGTCGCCTGGGACGCCGTGGCGACGAGCAGGTCGACGTCGGCCGGCGTCGGCTCTGATAGGGGTCGAAGCAAGCGGCAGAAGGGAGGGAGGAGGAGGCGTCAGCACGGCGCGTCATCCGCAGGGCGGCGCTTGCTGGAGGCTTTATCGAGGATGGCGCGTACGGCCGAGGACGAGGACGGCGCGCCGCTGGAGCTCGAACCGCCGGAGGAGGGTGCCGCTCTCGTCCTCGAGCGCAAGCCAGCCCTCGAGCTGGAGGCCGGACGGGTCCTCGTCGAGCGCCGGGAAGGACGGCGCGAAGCCGGTCGAGCCCGTCTGCTGGCGGGCGGCCGTCTGGCGAGGTCGAGCGACGCCCTTGCCCTTCTGAGCTGAGACCGCGGCGGACGACGAGGACGACGACGACGACGAGGCTCGCATGACGAAGTAGGCTGGAGAGGGTGGTGGTTCGAGTGACTAGGCGTCGGTCCGATGAGCTTTGGCCTTTTCTCCGGCGAGGCGAAGCGGGGCCAGGGGAGGGGGGACACCGTCAGCCCTCTGGGGTTGAGGCAGCCAGGGGGGAGCAGCTCGAGGCGCGCGTGCAATGCGGGGAAAGGGCGGGCGGGCGGGCGGCTCACGGATAGTCTTTCGAGAGGCGAGAGCCACGAGCGCAAGAGAGATCAGACGTCGTGCGGCGGGCCCTGCTCGCTTCACTGCCTGCTGCCCTGCCTGGTCGTGTGCGCCGGCAAGGTTATTATCGGTTCGGCCTGCCGTGGCGTGCTGCCCAAGCGTCGTCGGCGGCGGCGCCACCGCACCCTGCCGGCGGCAGCACTCAAGGCCAGACGGGACCATTAAAGGGGGAGCCAAAGCCCGCACAAACCACCGTCGGCACAGGGGGGCCCGGCGATTGGCTGAGCAAGCCCAGGAAGAGGGCATGCGTGCTGGCTTTGGCTCGACGTGCACCTCGGCAGGCCTTTGCCTGCTTGAGTCCTTGCCCGCCCACGCGACAGGCAGCGCCATCCGATCACAGCCCGCCAAAGAACGACGACCGCTCCTTGTCCTCGGCCTCGTCCCGGCTCTTGCCCTCACCCGGCCGCAGGCGCTCGCGCCGCTCTGGCCTGCCCTTCTTGGCCGGCGGCGGGGCCGGGCGATCCGACTCGCCCTCGGTCGACTCCTCCTCCTCGCTCTCGTCCGAGCCGCCCATCTTGGCGTCCGAGTCGTCCTCGTCCTCGTCCGCGTCGTCCGTCTCCATATCCTCGGACCAGTCGAAGCGGTCCTCGACCGCCCACGGCACCTGGCCGGCAGCCGCCGCCTTTGCTGCCCGCGCCGCAGCGGGACCGACCGGCGCGCTGCCGGCGCTCGGCTCATCGGCGTCGGTCGTCGCTGCGTCCGCGTCGTCCTCGTCATCGTCGTCGTCGCCGAAGAGGTCGCGGATGTCGGTCAGCTTGACGCACTCGTCGTGGCTCGCGCTGCCGAGCAGCGTCATGCCGGAGTTGATGGCGAGTCGCTCGATCGGGTAGTCGTCGTGGTGGGCGATGACACCCACTGCGCGAGCGGGCGTGAAGGAAGACGGTCAGTGGACCGCCCAAAGAGAAGCTGCGACACGTCGCACTCACTGAGCGACGACGGCAGGATCGAGACGAGCCGGATCATGCCGTCCGACGAGCCCGTCGCGACGATGTCGTCCGAAAGCGGGACGATCGTCTCGATTGAGTGCGGGTGGCCCGGGATCCGATCCATGCAGTCGCGCCAGCCTTTACTCCGATCCCAGACGCTGAGGATGCCCATGCTGCTACCGGTGAGCGCCTTGGTCCCGCTATGGATGGGAGCAGGGGGCGTCAGTGAAGCTCGCAAGGGACCGCCCACAAGGACAACCGGTGGCCGCACCCCTTGATCGATACGATCGACAGCAGCTCATCGTCTTGCGACTCGGACACCGTCTGCGGCACGGCCTTGTTGCCGCGGATGTCGACGACACTCAGCGTCGCATCACCCCTGCAGAGGCGAGAGCGTCCCGGCATGCGTCAGCGGATATGGGGGCTCGGATTCTGCGCTCGCGCCGGAACGCACGAGGTCGAGACGAGCTGCTTCTTGTCGTCAAAGTAGAGGAAAGACGAGATGTAGTCCCAGTGGTGGGTGTACGTCTTTTGCGCGACCGACGACGCCTTGATCCGCGGGTCCCAAAGCTGAAGGGCGCGCGGCGTCAGATGTCACACATTGTCACTCGTAGTAGGAGCTCGAGTCGCACCTTGATCACACCGTCATCGTCGCCCGTCGCCAGGCACTGGTTCGTCAGGTGCGAGATCCGGTTGATCGGCACACTGCGCGGACGAGAGCGAGGGGTTGCAAGCAGGGGCGGCGGTCGGTCAGCACACGACGACAGAACTGAGCCGACTCTGCAGCGTCACAACGCACTCGTGCGCTTTCGGTATCGAGCTGATGATGCTGCCCGTCTTGGTGTCGAGCACGCTGCGACGGGCCGCAGCCGGTGAGGGCGGGTCAATTTCGACTGCGCCTCGAGCGGGTCCGAGCTCAGCGAGGGCGCCGGCGAGAGACGTACTGGAGGGTCCGCTCCTTGCCGACGCTGTAGAGCGTGTCGCCGGCGTCGTCGAGGGCCAGACCGCGACAGCTCTTCTTGGTCGGCTTGACGCCCCAGGCCTCGGCGTACTTGAGCGGCTGCTCGGGCTCGCCGAGCGAGTAGTTGAAGGCCTGTCGTCGGGGAAGCGCGGTCAGCAGCCCATCAGTTGCCTCATCCGAGCGGTTACGCCAGGAAGGCCTCACCTTGATGTCACCCGAGAGCAGGCCGGTGAACAGGAGGTCGGCCGTCGGATGGAAGACGAGGTCAAATACCTGCGAGCGGAACTTGATGTCGGTCGAGCTCATGGCCGGCGACGGTCGGCGGCGACGCGGCGAGTCGAGCGGAAGGGAGTAGACGGTGCTCTTCGAATGAGTGTTGCTCAGGTGGCTCTGGAACGGAAAGCAGAGGGTCCGACGCTGCGCGGAGCTAAGGGCTGTCCTACAAGAGCAAGAGATGGGAGGTCGAGGGGAAGGGGCTGGGGCTGGTGGCGGTCGGTCAGGCCTCTAGGACCAAAGCTGCCCTGCGGCCGTGTGCGTCGGTCGCCCCTTTCCGTTCGACCGCGCTCCTGCTCATCCGACGTCGACCCCTCGCCTCCTGATCGCGTCCGCCCTCTCGCACCCAGACACCCAGCCCTCCTTGACCCGCTCTCTCTCTGTGATGAAGTCGTCCAAGCAGTTTCAGACGACGTGGGTGACCGTCTGGGTTGCCTCGGCCGACACGCACGGCGAGCGCAAGCTCGACCTCGACGCGACGATCGGCCAGCTCAAGGTGCGGGCGCCATTTGTCCCCAGTTGGCTCTGACCTGGTGCGAGTGCTCGTAGTCAGACTGACGGCTCCCTTTGCTTTGATCGCAGACCAAGTTCGAGCCGATCACAGGCATCCCTTACGACTCGCAGCGACTCGACCTGCTCCGGTCGGACGAGGGCGAGCTCGTCCGCTCGCTCGAGGGTGACGATGCGCGCACGCTGCGGAGCTTTGGCGTCGTCGGTCGGTCTTCCTTGCTCCTCGTTCGTGAGTAGCGAATGCCCCTCGCTGACCAAGATCGATGGCTGCTCCGTCGACTCTAGACTGGATGTGCATCAAGGTGCGCTCGTCGATGCCCTGACGCGCCGAGGTCGTACGCCGAAGGCTGACGCTCGCCCGCCCGCCCTCCGCCTCGTAGGTGTCCAATACGGACCCGACGCCCAAGTTTGCTGCCGGCGCCTTCACCGACGCCTCGCAGACGGCCAAGTTTGAGCTGACGGACGCCGAGTACGCCAGCCGGCCAGATACGGTTCAGGCCTTCCTGCGCTCGCAGCGGCTCGGCCCCAAGTTTGGCGCGCCGGCGGGGGCAGAGAACGTGCCCTCGGCTTCGTCGGCGGCGGGAGGTGAGGGGGTCTTGCCTGAAGGGCTCGAGGTGGGTCGGCGATGTGAGGTCGAGAGCGCCGAGAAGGGCTCGGGTATGCGTGGCGAGGTCCGCTTCGTGGGTCCGACAACGTTCGGCCAGGGCACCTGGGTCGGCGTCGAGCTCGACGAGCCGTCGGGCAAGAACGATGGCAGGTGCGTCTGGCGACGCGCACTTTTTCTCTCCGCACGCAACTGACGGCTGCCGCCGCCGCCTCCTCCTCGGGCCGTCCCTCGGCAGCGTCAAGGGCGAGCGCTACTTCACTGCCAAAGGCCCGTCGTACGGCATCTTTGTGCGTCCACTCCACCTCCGGCAGCGCTCGAGAGTCTTCAAGCTGACGAGCGAGGTGCGACCGCATGCAGGTCCGGCCCGCCAAGGTCCAAATTGGCGACTTTCCCGAGCGCGACCTCATGGACTCGGACGACGAGGAGATCTAGGCCGCCTGCGAGGTGGCCTTGTACTCTTTGACGAGAGGTCGCCCCCGACTCGACACTCGCACGCTGGGCAGGGGGCAACGCGCCCCGGCTTCTGCACCGCTACAGCAATGGCGCTCGCTCATCAGGTGGCCAGCTTATCGAGGATCCGGCCCGACTGACGCTGTAGACTTTTCTCGCACCGGGGGCTTGTCAATGCTCGCGAGCCACCTGCGGCGCGGGCACCACCGCCCGCTGCATGGCGGCATGGCCCATGATGGCAATGGCAGCCCAAACAGATGGCGTCGGCGCTGTGCTGTTGACGGGAAATTGTCTGGCAGATTCGTTGAACGGGGCATTGCGAGGACCGGCAGGCCAACCCGGGCGGCGAAGAGGAAAGACTGGAACTCGCACGCGCGGCCGGAAGCGGCTTCCGGTGGGGGAGAAACGCTTCCTTCGGCGGTTGGTGGGCCTGCTGCTGGCCGACTCCTCTCGACACCAACACCGACACCTCTGCTCGCTTCAGACGACCCCTGACCCTGAAGCCCTCTCTCTCCTTGCCTCCCTTCATCCATTTCTTCGCTCGCCCCTCTCCTCGAGCGCTCGCGAGACGAAACCTCACCTCTGGGCTCGGATCTAAAGCCAGAACGCCTGGGACCAGCCGCTGGGACGTAGGGCTCTCGCCCCAACCAAACAGGTCGGTCGTCCCGCCCCAAGGTTCGTCGAATCGTCGTCGACTTTGTCGACCTGCTCCCTGCCGGCCATGAGCGACCCCGGCCAGGGATGGTACCCGGCCTACGAAGACCACCAGCAGCGTCTCCAGCCGCCGCCGGCCGACTCGCACACCTTTGCCAGGCCAGGTCAGTCTTCTAAAGATCCCTGAGGGTCGAGACCCGCGCTCTAGCTTCGCCATCTCACGGGTGGCGGGGCCGGAGCGGGCTTCCGGCCGGGGCAGAATCCGCCCAGCAGGGCAGGAAGGAAACTGACCCGAGGTCGTGCCCTCCTTGCCCTCACCATCCGCCTCTCCCGAGCAGAGCGCATGCAGCAACAGGAGCAGCAGCAGCAGCAGCAGCAGCAGCAGCAGTCGCAGCAGCACTACGCCGAGTACCGGACGCTGCCGTCGCAGTACGGCTATGGCCCGTCCAACAACGGCGGCGGCGGCGGCTACAGCGACCACCCGTCGTTCGAGCCGCTCCCTCCATCGATCGGCCCGCTGCTACTGCAACAGCACCAGCAGCAGCAGCAGCCGGCGCTCGCGATGAGCTACGGCCCACCGGCGGCCTCGGTCGCCTATCAGAGCACCTACACGCCCCACCTGCAGCAGCTTCAGCAGCTCGACCACAGCCCTAGCTCGTACATGGCCGTTGACGAGCCGATCTCGGCCGGCGGTCACGGCCAGCGGTCGCCGACCCAGCCGACGGCAACGGCGGCGACCTCGGCCGACACGCGCAAGTCGTCGAGCAGCACCAACCGGACGAGCTTTTCGAACGACGTCGGCACGGCGGCCAAGCGGCCATCGCCGCCTGGCGGTCGCAAGGCCTCGCTCTCAGCTGCCGCCGGCAAGATGACGCTCGACCTCGAAGAGGATGAGGGCGACGGCAAGAAGAAGCGCAAGCGTGTCGAGCGCGCCTGCTGTGCGTCTTGGGGCCGACAGCCATCATGTACCTTCTCGTCCGGTCGTCGGAAGACTGATCTTGTAACATTCCCCGGTCCCCGCCAGTCACTTGCCGGCAAAAGCGGTCCAAGTGCAACGGCCAGCAGCCCTGTGCGCTCTGCGTCCACAACAAGCTCGACTGCGTCTACCCGCCGCCGACACGCAAGGTGACGATCAAGTGCGGCCAGCCCTCGAGCGTCTCCTTGCTCTGGTCGCGCGCACTGACCCCTTCTCTCCACACCCTTCCCGCCCGCAGGTACGTCGAAGAACTCGAGGCCAAGCTTGCAGCGCTTGACCGGTCCCATGAGCGGAGCGCTCAAGATTCGGCTCCCGACCATACCTCGCACGGGACTGGCTCTGGCTCGCGCATCCACGGCAACCCCGGCGGGTCGCCCATGGCGGGCGGCAGCGCCGGAGGTTCCCCGCCGCCGTCGCCCCACTCTCGCTCCAGCCGGCGCGTGTCGGTCGACTCAGCCGCGCTCGCTGCCCAGCAGTCGGTTGCTGGCGCGAGGCCTGGATTCGGCAGCGGTAGCACGCACGGCCAACCCTCGCACGAGGCGAGTGGCAGCAGCATGCACAGCGGCTCGGCCGCTTCGTCCGGCGGCCGTAGCGCGTACCCTTTCGGCCAGTCGCAGCCGTGGGAGGCCTACCCGACCGCACCGCCCTCATCGTCCTACTCACGGCCCGATCCGACCAGCTCGGTCGCCTCCCAGCAGCCGAGTAATCTGCCGACGGTCGAGAACGTCACTGCCAAGCTGCGAGAACACCCTCCGACTGCTGAGGACGGCGATCACGACGATGGTCCGCCCGAGCTCGGCCGGGCGCACACCGACTTCAACCCTGGTGAGGACACGACGAGCAGCGCCGACGGCGACGGCGAGGACGGCGACCAGCGCAAGATGATGGGCGACGGCGGCCGCTGGGAGCGGCAAGGACGTGCGTCTCGCTCTGCTTCTCCCTGTCGACCGATCCTTTCGGCCAAGCTGATCTCTTTGCACGTCTGCTTCCAATCGATGCAGGTGACGGCCGCCACACCAATCTTATTGAGCAAGGCGCAGCTCGGCTCGCTGGCGAGCGCTTCAAGTCGTCGTCGGCATTCCAGCCGGGCTTCCCAATCGACGACTTCGTCACGCAGGGTACGAGCCCTCGACTCCCCTGGCGCAGGCCTCGTCCGCGAGAGTGGCACGCTCTCTGACACATAACCTTGTCTCTGCTTCCCTCCTCGCTCTCTAGCGCTCGCGCCGGCCGCATCCTATGAGGAGATGTATGAGCTGCCCGAGCCTGGGCTGGCAGCTGACCTCCTGACATTCTACGAGGAGCGCATCCACTGGCTGTTCCCGGTTGTCCATCTCCCGAGCGTGCACAAGAAGTACCGGCACATCTGCGAGGCCAGCGCCGATGCGACGCACCAGTACTCGACCAAGGAGCAGATCGACCTCGCGACAACCAACCTCCTCTTCGCCATCACATGTGCGATCCGCTCGGCCGAGGGCGACGCTGCCCTCATCGGCGTCTTCTTCCGCCGAAGCCAGGCCCTCACCTCGGGCTCGACGGTCCTCCTGCTCGCCAACGTCGACATCATCAACTACCTGAACCTGCTCAGCATGTTCTCGCAGAGGTGTGGCTCGCTCCCTGTTCTGGTCGTCACTCGCACGCGCGTCTGACGCCCCGTCGATTGCCCCTCTCCGCGCAGCTGCTCGAAGGGCAATCTGAGCTCGAACGCGACCGGTCTCGCGGTCAACATGAGCCGCGGCCTTCAGCTCGAGAACGCGAAGGTCAACAAGACGTTTGACCCCTTCACACGCATGCTCCGCCAGCGGGCATGGGCCGGCTGCCTCGTCATGGAGCCGACGTCGAGCGTCATGCTCTATCGGACGACCGGCACGTACGACAGCGACTTCCGGGACGAGTGCCTGCCCGAACCGATCGACGACGAAGACGTTCATGCCGACGGGTCGGTCGTCCCCGGCGACTCGGGCAAGCCGCGCAAGGTCGACTACTTCATCTCCCTGAGCCGGCTGATGAGCGTCAAGGCCTCCATCCTTCGCGAGTGCGTCCCCCCTGAGCCTCTGCTTGCTAAACCTCACCCGGAACGAGAGCCCTGATGCATTACCTCTTCCCTGTAGCGTCTATAACCTTGCCCAGCGGCCGACGTTCCCAGACACGCACCAGGTCCTCAAGCTCGAGGACCGGCTGTTTGCTTGGCGCAAGGAGCTGCCCGAGCACCTCTCGCACCCGGACAAGGCGCCGAAGCACGGGCCCTTCCGCGACCAGGCGCTGAAGCTACAGCTGAGGTCGGCGCGGCTTCATCTAGGTTGCTCACGCTGACCAGAAAGCTGACGCTCCTTGGATCTGACTAACCCCGCCAGATATGCCAACGTGCGCGTGCTGCTCTACCGGCCGTTCCTCTACCACTTCTGCACAACGCCGGGTGGCAGCGTCAGTCCCAATTGTGCCTCGTGCGGTCAGTCACCCTGCCACGCTAAATGTCGGGCTGTGGCATCTGCGCGGGCCCACCAGGTACCTGAGCCGACTTCGCTCAAGTGTGCGTCCCTTCGATCAGCGCCCGCGTCCCGGTGCCTCCGTGCTGAGACCGTCTCTTCTCTTCCCCTCTTTCCTTTTCAGTCGAGATGGCGCGCAAGAGCGCTCACGTCTGTCAGGAGGCCGCCATCGAGGTCCTCGAGACCATCTGCGACCAGTGGAACACGTCGTGGGCCGGCTGGTGGTGGTGGTCGCTCGGTGAGTTTGCCTGCGAGCGACGTCGTCCGCTGCGTAGAGGCTGCACTGCTGACGCTTACTGCTCGCCCGATCGACAGCTTTTGTGTACTGCGCTTCTCTCGTGCGCAGAGTCCCTGCGACGCCTTTGAGCTCGCCGAACTGAGCTAACTGTGCTGCCCACCCCCACTTGTCGCTGACAGGCGACGCTCGCTCAGTAAGTCCCTCAGCTCTCGCCAACAATACGCCGAGCTGACCATTTCAACTCTTTACTGCAGCCGCATCATGAACGCGACCTACCCGGAGCCCGAGACGCCCTACTACGAGAAGCTGTCGGTTGCTGCGCTCGACAAAGTGCGACACTGCTGTTCCCATCTCGGCCTCTTCGCTCTGACTGCTGATGCCTGACTGTCCCTCTGTCTGGCCACAGGCGCTCGACCTACTCAAGGAGCTCGGCTGGGCGGCCGAGGGCGGTGTCGAGACGGCCGACGGCGAGCGGCGGCGCGTCGTCCCGCCCAAGTCGCTCGTCTCGACCGCGCGGCGCTGCTACCGCATAATCAGCAGCATCGACAAGTCGATCCGGCAGCCGACAGCGATCGACTCTGACCCTAAGATCGACAACTTCCCAAAGGTCAGCGCCAAGCAGGCCGACCCGTACCGCAACAAGCCCGTTCCGCCCGGCCGCTACAGCCGCAAGCCGGATCACGCGCTCCCGCCGCTGCGACTGTCGAACACGAGCCCGACCTACTCGGACGACAACTTCATCCGCAATTGGGTCAACCTGATGCCGGCCTCGCAGCGCTCGCCGACGTTCGTGCCGCAGGATTTCGTCCCACCAGCAGCGCCGTTTGACATGTCGGTCCGCCAAGAGAACCCCGAGGCCGGTGTCAGCGACCGCGCCTGGCAGGATTGGGCCTCGCTCCTCGGCACGGGCTACCTCTCGAACCTCGGCGTGTCTGGGGCGGACGAGCCCGGCGGCATCGGCGGCCTCACGGCCGAGAGTAACGCCCTCAACCTGACGGCCGGTGCCGGCGGCGCGACCTACAGCGGCACCTCTGGCAGCATGCTCGAAAACATCTGGGCATCGACCGGCGACGACCGGCGCGAGGGTCAGGGTCCGCAGGAGCAGGTCGTCCCCGCCAACGGCATCCGGCCGGAGGGAGCGTCTGCCGAGGACCACGCGCCCGAGACGACCGCGCCCGCCGTCGCCGAGTCAATGGACGCCGACGAGCACTTGGCCTGAAGCCTGCCTGCCAACGGACCCTTTTTCCTCTCTGCCTGCCGCGCTCTTTAATTTCTTCCGTACCTCTCGACCCAACGATGCCCCAACTCAATCTTTGTAGCCCTACTTTCTCGACACTCTCCCCGCCCGACCCAAACGTTTGGCCGACACAAAGAAAAAAACGCAGCCTGCGCGTCCGAACAACCCTTCCCGTCGTTCTTCCTCTCCTTCTTTCGAGCGAGCGTTATCTAATTGTGATCGTAATCATCGCGATCGAAGCGGAGCGGGCCAGAGTCGGACAACGAGAGACGAGAAGGGACTAGGGGGGCCAAAGCAGGGTCCGAAGAATGAGAGCAAGTTGTTCAGAGGGGAGTCACGCGGAGCGAGCGAAAGCGAGAAGAAGGGGCGGTGGGCGGGAGCAGGCCAGCCGAGCTGCCCGGCCAAGGCCTTTGGACAGAAAGGAGGAGACAAAGACATCTACGGAGCGGGAGAGAAGCGGGAGAGCGGGGAAGGCACGAGCTGAAACCAGAGGAGAGCGCGAGGGACCAAGCAGGAAATGTGGCGAAAGCTACGCAATGATGTGGCGGCCGCCCTTCTCCCTATTGGGAAGGGCCGCGTAGATCCGCGAGCCGCGAGGTGCCGGAGCAAGGGTGAGGTGCGTCGGCGAGAGGTGCGAGAGCGTGACGGTCGAGCGCCACGGGATGGGTCCTGAGTCCGTCATAGGCGGCAGTAGTCAGCGACAGCTCAAAAGAGGGCATCTCCTTTGACAGCAGTGGGCGAACCTCCGCCGAGGTGGATGCCGAGGACGTTGGATTCGAGACCGGTGGAGGCAAGGATGGGGCAGGCCGTGCGTGCTACCGGAGTCGGCGGCGACTCGAGGATGACTGGGAGCGACATTTCGGTGTCGAGCGGGGTTCGCAGGCTCGACTCGGAAGCGGTGCTCGACCAGGGCGACGGCGGCGCCGCCTGCCACCGGTCGAAGGCCGGCGACCACGGGCTTGAGAAGGAGCCGGCGTCAGCGGACGGTGGGCTGACGACCGAATTGGTCGCGCTCGCGACCTGCGCTGCGGACGACGTCAGCAAGCTCTGGCTGCGAGTGCGGCGCATCGCCTGCGACGTCGGAGGGTTGGGCGTTGCCGACAGCCCGCTCCCACGACCCGTTAGACCGAGCGCAACGAGCGAGGGTAGCGACGGCCGCCGATGGATGGGCGCGCGGGCGCCAGAGTCGGTGGTGTCGACGACGCTCCGCAGAGGCGTCGGCCGCGGTCGGGTCGGGTAGAGGGCGGCCGAGGGGTAGCCGGCCGGAAAGGCAAACGAGTCGAGCGTCCGCGAGAGGGCGACGTTGAGCGGCGTCAGGGTGCGCCGCGACTCGACTTCGGCAGCACGGTTCGAGTGCCGGGCGACGAGGATGGGGCTGACGGTGGGCATGTCGAGTGACGAGACGGACGACGTGTCGATCATGTCGACATCGGTGGCCGTCAGTGATTTGGCGACGGCGTCGAGCGAGCCTATCGACGAGCTTGCGGTCATCGGCTGGACGAGCGCTGAAGGGAAGATCGTCGGCGGGAACAGTGCCATCGGCCGCTTGACGGGCGACATGGAAGGGAAAGGGATAAGAGCTGGAGCATCTTCGGCGGCCGAGATTTGGAGCAGATGCTGCAAGGACAGAAGTCAGCTCACGACTGAGCAGAGGGCAACGACGCGGTCTCGAAAGACTACTCACAGAAGACGTGGGCACCTTCGTGGGCGTCTGATCGACGTTGGTTGAAGACTTCCGGGCAGGGCGCTGTCGGTTGTCACCATCAGCACGATAGCTCAGCGTGCGGAATGAAATGGCCTAGAGGGCGACGTACCTTGGCCACCTTGGACGTGACCAGAGTGGCGATTCTTGACACGACGACGACGTCACTTTCGTCGTCGGCGTCCGAAGACGGCGGCGGAGCGCGCTTCGGCAGAGGCAGGACCTTGGGCGGACCCGGCAGCTTGCGCGAGCCCGAGCGGCGGATCGGAGCCGCCTCCTTGACCTTGATGTCGGACGTCGCCGGCGCTGGGCCGAGGCCGCGCATCTTGGGCTTACGCTTGACGATGCCGCGCGAGGCTCTCGGTGGGAGTGGCGATGAGCTCGGTGGGTCGGAGACGACGCGGCGGGTGGTCTTACGGCCTTTGATTGAGGAAGCCTGGGTGGTTGACGCCTTGGCCGATGAGCTCGAGACAGACCGATGAGTCTTGCTGGTCGCCTTGCGCACGACGTTGAGGATGCTGAAGCCGGAAATCCTGTATCAGCGACGATGAGGCAGCAGTGAAAAGGTAGAGAGGAAGACGCACTCGGCACGCGGGGTGTCGCGCCGGAACTCGGGGTGCCGGAAGTGGACCTCGCCGGGGACGCTGCACGAACAAGAGCGCAAGGTAGGGATATTTCGTCAGACACACATGAGAGCGACGCCGAAGGGACGCCTCGACATGGACGGACGGTCGGCTCCGGCTGTGGCCGTAGATTGCCATCTGCGAGAGCACGAAAGGGCGCCGGTCAGCGGCTCGCCCTCAATGTTCGTCGACCACTCATCGACAATCATCGACAAAGCAGCGCACCTGGCGAATGAACGTCTCCATGTTCTGATGACCATAGAGCGGCCGGAGCGTGTGCTTCTTGAGCTCCTCGACCGAGGCTGCGAGAGAGGACGGGCCGTGCGCGACGTCAGCGACGACAGATCGACAAAGGAGGCGCGTGCGCATCATCTGCTGGACGTACAGACGACAATCGCGTCTCCATCATCCGTCCAGCGGATGGCAGAAGCAGGCGGCGAAGGGATCCGGGTCGATGAGGCGCTCGTCGAGGGCACGTAGGCGGCCGGTGCCGATGCCGCTCGGACCCGAGGGACGCGGTCAGCCGGCGTCGTCGGCGTCGCCGCGAGGTGGCTGCAAAGCGGCGGGTGGCGAGAAGGGACAGGTTAGGATCGAGCGCGAGAGCAGATGGGCGGCAAGGGGGCAGTGGCAGGACGCACTCGTAGAGCTTGGTGAGGAAGCTGATCTTCTCCGAAGAGGAAGCGCCCTCGCTGGCAGGGGCAGACGCGCCGGACGAGGGAGAGACGGACGCTGCCGTGCGGGCTGCACGTCGGGTCATTCTCGGAAGGAAGAGGAGAGGGTCGCGCTGAGAGGTTTTTTTGGTGGAGATGGCTGAGAGGAAGGCGAGGGGAGGGCAGCAGGGGAGGGGAGGGAGGGGAGATGGGCGCCAGAAGAGGCGAGGGCTCGCCATCTTGAGGGAGAACGCCCAAGGGGCGATGGCCGTGGCGGAAGGGGCTCGGCGAAGGGACGCGACCTTCTGCTTGGCCGAATGAGAAGATTAGCGACCTGAAGGGCGGCGGCCGGAGCTCGAGATCAGAAGGTCATCAGGGGGTGAAGCTCCGGCCGGTGGTCAGGGGTTGACGGTGAGACGACCGGGCGGGCCTGACCTCTGGATTAGTGAACCACAGATTGAAGGTGATAGCAAGTCAGCAGCGCCGCTACTGTAGCGTGCGCCCTGACGGCGCGTCCTCGTTGAGAGGGAAGGTCGAGGGTCGAGAGGAAGCCGATAGGGGCACGACGGCGGAGGGGGGAGGGGGCGCGCCGCCTCGTGTCGTCTCCAGGCGGCAACTGTAGCCTAGCCGGCCAGGGCTTCCGCCTCCGCCTCTCCACAACAAAAGCATAGGAGAGCGGCGGCTACATTGACGAGCGTCCGCATCAGTCCCAGCCCTGTCTGCTGTGAAAGTCGATCAGCACGCAAGGGAGGAAGGGAAGTTGGCTCATGGACGACCGTCAGATAGAAGGCTGCTAGCAGCCGGCTCGGCCACCTGCGCGCCGCCTCGGCGGCCACCTTCAGCCCCCCCAACTCCCACCTCACCTGCGCCTTCCCTCACTCCAGCATCGCGCGCTCGTCATGTCTGGCCGCTCGATGAACCAGTACGCCGGCACCCGGCCCGGCTCGGCTTCTGCAGCGACGACTCGGTGTCAAAAGTGTCTGCGTGCGTCTCGTCAGGCGAACTGCGAGCGGCCAGGAGAGATTGCCGAGCTAACCCCCCAAGTGGTCTCTTCGCCCTGCAGACTATGGTCACTTCACGTACGAGTGCAAGAACAAGGAGGTGCCTTACAAGGCTCGGCCATCGCGGACGCAGCAGCTGCTGTCGGGTAAGGCGTCGACCACGCGCGACCGGCCGTCGGTCGAGGTCCCTGAGGAGTTCCTGCCCAAGTGCGTTGGCCCGCGCTCCCTCCTCGGCAGGCGTCTTGTCGCTGACCTTGCACTTCGCTCGCCCTGCAGGAAGGGAACAGCGGCTCGCATCCTCGAGGAGCGCGAGCGCATTCGAGCCGAGAAGGCGGCAGCGGAGCGCAAGGCCCGGGAGCGCTCCGTCTCGTCCTCTTCCTCAGGCTCGTCGTCTGGCTCGGACAGCGACAGCGACTCGGACTCGCGCTCGGCTTCCTCGCGGTCGCGGTCGCGCTCGCCGCCGCGCAAGCGCCGGTCCGACAAGGGACAGGAGCGGGAGCTGTCGCTCTCGCGCTCGCCCGTCGCTCGGTCAGGACGAGCCCGGCGGGACAGCCGGAGCGTCAGCCGAAGCCGGAGTCGGTCGCCCTCGCCCCGCCGCTGAGGGGTCGGTCGGCTAGAAGAAGCGCCTCTAGGGACCTTGTAGGCGATGGGCGGCTTCGTGGTAGCCCCCACATCTCATCATGAGTGTATTCTTGTCCTGTTCGAGCGCACATGATGGCAGGCGAGAGCCAGACAGCAGCTCGACTGGCAGAGCTGCACCGTTCACGAGCCAGCCCGTCCAGGGAGACCCTCCCCCCCCCCTCGCTCGGCACGCGCTTCGCTTCTGAAGAGTTGGTTTTGATATTTCAGGCTTGACGGCGACGCGCCTGCTCTACTCCTTCTTGGCCTCGCCCTCGCCCTCCGCCTTGGCCGCCTTCTTAGCCTTCTTCTTGTCGACGCGCAGCTTGGCGGCGATCAGGCTCTTGAGCTCCTCGTCCTGGACGGACTTGGCGCTCTTGACCTTGTCGGCCGCGTACCACGCCGGCGAGGGCGAGAGGAGGAGCGGGCCGGCCGGGAGGAGGGCGATCGTGAAGAAGAACTGGGCAACGTAAGAGCCCTTCTCGGTGTTGACGACCTCGTACGGCCGGAGGAGACCGTGCTGGACGGCCTCCTGGACGCCCATGCGGGCCCGCTTGGCGTCATCGAGGCAGCGGAGCGTGAAGGGGAAGGCGCCGGCCTTCTTCTGGATCTCGGCAAACGTCGTGCGCGACGTCTTGAGCTTGAGCTGGTACGTGATGTCGGCCTTCTTGAAGATGGTCGTCTTGGCCTCCTCGGTCCGGGCCTTGCCGTCGGCCGAGGTGGCGATCAGGACGTCGACACCGTAGACCTCGCCCTGGGCAAAGGTCGGGTTGTTCTCAGAGTGCTTGGTGTCGGCCGAAGGGTTGAGGATGATGCGCTTGGGGCCGTCGGGGGTGAATTGCAGGTGCTGCAGAGGTAGGCCAAGCGGAAGCGAGTTCAGCGTCTGCCGAAGAGCGCAACTCGCTCGGAGTCGCCACAAGTCGAGCGGGCCCACGTACGTTGCACGACAGCTGGCCCTCGACGGGGGTGCACTCAAACTCCTTGGCAACCTTTCCGACGCCGTCAGTGACGTCGTAGCCCTTGCCGCCCTCCTTAAGGAGGCGCATCTGAGAATGGGATAAAGCGACGGGCGCAAGCTTTGGGTCAGCCCCGGCCATGCGGGAAGGAAAGCGATGGGACGCACGGCAGCCTGCGCGGCCTGGTAGGCGGCCTCAACGACATCAGCCTTGCGCTCCTCAGCCGGCTTGGAGGCCGAGGCGCCGACGACGATGGTTTCGGCGTGGATCGAGGCGTACTGTAAGGGGATGACAAGTAGGGTGGTCAGTCTGCTGCTCCGCTCGAAGATTGGCCGACTCCGTGCGTAGACGGCCTCTGGAGCGGTCCCTCTGACTCTAGCCCCCCGGACTCTCTCGCTGGTCCGCCGCCACTTTCTGAGTCTCCTCCCTCCCCATTACACCCTGGCTAATCTCGACAGAGGGCTTGGACTGACGCCGTCAATGTGGACACCGAGCTGGACCTTGACGACGTCGCCGTCGGCGAGGGCGGCGAACGACTCGTCGTTGGCGAGGGGCGAGACGTGCGAGACGGCGTTGTTGACCGAGATGGCGGTCGGGAAGGCGATGCCCTTGGTGATCTTGAGGCCCTTCTTGTTGTAAACGGTGGCGACGAGCTCGTCAATGAGCTTGTCGCCGGCCGAGCAGAGCTCGACGAGCGTCTTGCCGGCCTCGATCTGGGGAATGAGCTGCTCGAGGACCTTGCCGACGATGGTCGACGCAGTCTGGTACTTGGTGACGCTGGCAGGAGTCGACGACGGGGCAGAGGCGACGACGGAGCGCAGAGGCAAGGCAACCGCAGCAAAGAGATCCAGGAGTTGCGAAGGTCAGCCCCGAGCAGCGACAGGTCGGGCGAGCAGCAGCCGCTCGCTCGCCGCCTCGAAGAGGAGGGAGGGAGCGCAGAAGGGACGCACACGTCGTTCGAGAGGCCCTCCTCGGCCTTGACCTCGGACTCCTTCGGCGACTTGGACTTGAGCTGAACGGTCTCGGTGGACATTTTGAGAGATGAGGGTGTGTGAGGGAGGGGTCGTTTGCCCGCCCTGCCGAGAGTCTTGCGCTGGGCAGGCGGCGCTACTGCTGCCTGCGGCCTGCGAAAGAAAATAAGAAGGGCGATCGACCGGCGAGCGACGACGACGACGACGAGTCGGCGTCGACCCCCATCGCTCCTGCTCTCACCCTCTCAACAGCATGTTTGCCGCGATGGACGGCACAGGTGACACAGACGGCGCGCCCTCGGCCTCGACCTGGACCTGGCACGGCCAGTACGGCCTCTTCTACAACCCGGGCCTCGGAGCATGGGCCCGGTACTGCGCGGAGACTGGCAGCTACGATTACCTGCCCTCGGCCAACCCGACGCCGGCGGCTGCCTTTACAGGTGGCGACAAGGAGGAGGGCGAGCTGTCGGACGACGAGCGACCTGCGGCAGCAACGGCATCCGGTGAGCGCTACGATAAGCCTCGGCAGTACGCCTTTCCTTCGGCGGCCGAGGACGAGCGCGACGCGCCAACAGCACGACCGGCGACGGCCTTCCGGCAAGAGTTTTTGCGGCTCGTCTGCCTTCGGTCGTCGTGCCTGCCCGAGGACCAGAAGCTGGCGACGCTCTCATCCCACCAGCCAGACGGTTACTCGATAGGCAGGGACCGCCAGATCGGTTCGGAGGAGGGCCGGATCCGGCTGCGCGAGATGGAGGTCAGGTGCGTCCGCCCGGCCCTCTTGGGTGCGCCTCTCATCCGCCGCTGACCATCAAGCCTCTCGGACTCCTCAGCAAGACGCATGCGATCATTTTCTACGAGCCGCCAGAAGCAGCAGTCTCTGCCGGATCGGCCGAGCAGGACGACGGCGGCTGGGGCTCGGCCTACCTCGACCGCGACGCCGCCGATCCGCTCGAGGCCACACCCACAAAGACCAAGCCCAAGGAGGAGCCGCGCGGATCCTGGGCGATTGTCGACCTCGGCTCGACGCACGGGACGTTCATCAGGTCGCAGGGCGCTGACGCGGGCAAGAGCAAAAGCGAGCGCCTGAGCGCGGCCAAGGTGGCGAGCCTGCCTCGGACGCTCGCGCACGGCGATGTCATTAGGATCGGCAGCTCGCGCTTCGAGGTGCGCCCCTCAGGTCAGCCGGGCTCTGCCTTGACGACAACGCTGACACCCGTGCACATCTTTGGGCTCGCAGGTCCATCTGCACACTTCATTGCCCTGTGACGCATGCTCGCTCTCGTCCGCGTCGGCGCTCATCCCGACCTCGCTCCACCCCTCGGCGACCAAGGACGGTTCCGAGTCCCCCTCGACCAAGGCGCCGCCAGCCTTACACGATCCGTTCGCCGGCCTTACCTCCAAGGAGCGGCTCCAGCGCCTTAAGCAGGACATGCTCAAGCCAAAGTCGGCAGCGGCGGCGGCTCCGGCGTCACAACGGCCTCCCAAGCGAGGGCTAGACGCCAACGGAGGGCCGGCTGAGGACGACGAGGAGCCTCAGCAGCCAGCCTACGTCGACCGGGCGGCGGCGAGGAGGGCGGTTCACCCATCGTACTCGCACGCATCTGCCGTGGCCGTCGCCGCCGCCCGCGCCTTCGTCTCGTCGCCTGCGCAGCGCGTCACTGTTGCGCCCGTGCAGGACGCATCGAAGCCCCTCCCGGCGTCCAACGTCGGTCACTCGCTCCTCCTCAAGCACGGCTGGACGCCCGGCCAGGCTCTCGGCGTCGGGGCCGACGAGCCAGGTCGTGTCGAGCCGGTCGAGGTCACCCGCGCCGCGGGCGAGGGCAAGCGCGGCCTGGGCATGAAGAGCGTCGCGCCGGGCCCGGCCCTGGGTGGCGCTGAGGCTGCAGGCGAGGACAAGACCAGCTGGCGCGACGAGGGACTGGCCAAGCGCTGGGCGATGCTCAACTAGAGGCCTCGGATATCATGCTGCCGACCTCTCTCGCTCGCTCGACCGAGCGCAGGATCCTCAGTCGGTTTAGCGCGGGAGGTCGAACGTCGCTCGTCGCCGACGCGCTGCTCCTGTCTGCTGCTGGCTACGCCTTGCCGCGCGCAGCTAGCCGGCTGTGGAAATCGCGACCGCCCGCGGCAGCTCAGCCGAGCAGCTCGGCTCGAGCTCGCGAACCGTCGGCCCGGCCGACGCCGCCTGCCTCTGCCATTCGAAGCAAAGGTCGACTACGTCGGCAGACCAGCAACGACGACCTTCTCACTCAACTCCTCGCTCGCACTCGCCGCGCCCTCTCCAGCCAGCATTCGTGAGTTGAGAGAGGCCGGCCGGATGCCGACCGATCACCCACTGAGTCGCAGCTCGCCTCGCGCCCGTTCGGGCCGGAGTCGCACTCGCCCGACGCCTCCCGCTGACCCTCGCCCTCATCCCATCTCTGGCCCTCCGGCTCTCCTTCACCCCTCGACACCCTGCGCTCGCCCCGTGTAGCTCTCTCCTAGCGGTCGCTCTACCTCCTCACGCCGCTAACCTTCCGCCTCCTGAACACCCGCGCGCCGGACATGCTCTCGGCAACCCTCCGCACCCGGGCCCGCGTACCCGCCGTTCGGTCGGCCACTCGCGCCTTGGCCACCCAAGCCGCCTCGAACCGGACGCTCCAGCACAAGTGGGGCGGGACGACGGTCGACGGCGGCAAGTCGCTCAACTTGATCGGAGGCGAGTGGACGGCTGGCGGGGCCGACAAGTGGCTTGACATCAACGACCCCTCCAGCCAGGCGCTCCTGTCGCGCGTGCCCGAGACGCCGCTGGCCGACATGGTTCGTGCGGTCGACAAGGCCGAGGAAGCCTTTGACGAGTGGAAGGACTCGAGCCCGCTCCGCCGCCAGGCCGTCATGCTCAAGTACGTTCTTGTGCTCGAGATCGCTCGCTCTTGTCGCTCGTGCGGGCGACCTAGAGCTCGGAGCTGCGCGCCGCGCGAGATGCCGGCCTCACGCGCGTGACCCCAACTGCCCCAACTGACCATCCTCTATCCCTTCTGCCCCGCTCCCTAGGTTCCAGTCTCTCATTCGCGAGCACCACGACGAGCTGGCGCGGTCGATCGTGCTCGAGCAGGGCAAGACGTTTGCCGACGCTAAGGGCGACGTCCTGCGCGGCCTCCAGGTCGTCGAGACGGCGTGCGGCATCCCGAGCCTGCTCCTTGGCGACCACCTCGAAGTCTCCAAGGACATGGACACCTGGACTCGCCGGGCACCGCTCGGTGTGACGGCGGCAATCTGCCCGTGAGTGGTTTGCATGTCGCCGCGTAGGTCGCTGATGCCAACGTGCTGATCATCGCCTCGTTGCTGTCCGCTCCAGCTTCAACTTCCCGGCCATGATCCCGCTCTGGTCGCTCGCGATGGCCGTCGCGACCGGCAACACGCTCATCCTCAAGCCGTCTGAGCGCGACCCAGGCGCGAGCGCCATTCTCGTCGAACTCCTTCAGCAGGCCGGTGCGCCAAAGGGCGTTGTCTCGGTCATCAACGGCACGATCCCCCCGGTCCAGTTCATCTGCAAGGAGCCTCGGATCAAGGCCATCACCTTTGTCGGCGGCAACAAGGCGGGCGAGTACATCTACGAGACGGGCTCCAAGCACGGCAAGCGCGTCCAGGCCAACCTCGGCGCCAAAAACCACGCGATCCTCATGCCGGACGCCAACGAAAACTTTGCGCTCAACTCGATCGTCGGCGGCGCGTTTGGCGCGGCCGGCCAGCGCTGCATGGCCCTCTCGACGCTCGTCACCGTTGGCGAGTCGCAGAACTGGATCGACGGCCTCGTCGAGCGCGCAAAGGTGCTCAAGGTCGGCAACGGCTTCGACCCGGAGACCGAGGTGTGAGTTGAGGCGTGTGCGCGCGTCGGCAAGCCACTCCGAAATCAAAGCTGACCAGAATGTGCTTCTCCCCGCAGCGGCCCGCTCATCACGCCCGCCGCGCGGGAGAAGGTTGAGCGCCTCATCCAGTCGTGCAGGGACCAGGGCGGCCGGATCTTGCTCGACGGCCGCAACCCCTCAGTCGCCGGTTACACCGACGGCAACTTTGTCGGTCCGACCATCCTCGAGGCGACGACCGAGATGGACTGCTACAAGGAGGAGATCTTTGGGCCCGTTCTCGTCATCGTCAAGTCGGACTCGCTCGACGACGCCATCGCGCTCATCAACCGCAACCACTGTGCGTCCTGCCCGCTCCGCAGAGCTCTGCGTCGTATGCCGGACGACTGACCAGCTGCTTTCCCTGATCAGACGGCAACGGCACGGCCATCTTTACCCAGTCGGGCGCGACCGCCCGCAAGTTTGAGCGCGGCGTCGAGGCCGGCCAGATCGGCATCAAGTGCGTGCCCTAAGTCGATCTTCCGCCAGGACCTTCAAGGCTGACTCTCCTTTTCCTTCTCGCCTCGCTTCAGCGTTCCCATTCCGTGCGTCGCTCGTCAGACAGGGTCTTGCACTCCCTGCTCCCTCAGGCTGACTGGACCGCCTTTCCTTCTCTGTCAGCGTCCCGCTGCCGATGTTCTCGTGGTCGGGCAACAAGGGCAGCGTCCTCGGCGGCCACAGCCTGTACGGCCCGCGCGGCATCGACTTCTGGACGCAGCTCAAGGTGCGACCCTTCAATCGTGATAGGTCGCTGTCGCCCTCCTCCTGATCACCAGACTGACGCCTGCGCCGCCATGCAGACGACGACGTCCTTCTGGCGGGCTGAGGACGCGCTCGACAACAAGGCGACGACGGCGATGCCGACAATGAAGTAGCGCCGCCAGACCTTCTTCTCTCTCTGTTCTCGCTGTGTGCCGCCTGGGCTGGGGCGGCCGTCCCCCCCGTATCTCTGTCTCGCGTCGTCTGTAGTTCGTGCCCGATGAGGATGCATGCCCCTCTACCTCTGGTGTGACTGCTGCGTGAGCTGCCGGATGTCCCGGCCCGGCTCGGCGTGTAAACGTTTACGTCTATGTTGAGAATTGCTCGACTGTCAATAGACCTAGCAGAACGACCACAGCAGCTCTAGAAGAGTGACTAGCATATATAGGTACGGAGAGACCATGCGCACCTAGCAGAAAGACCACAGCTGCTCTAGATGAGTGACTGAGGTTTCTAGTGCTAAGGCGCAGGGCTCCCAAGGTCGAGCGGGAGTGCAGCTTTCCAAAGCCCAGATGGGCCTCCCTGGTCGGGAAGCTGGAGCCCGGTCTGGGCTATTCCACAACATCTGACGGACGAAGCTTCCGTCTCCGGTGGAGCGGCGATCGGCGCGCAGCCCCGTATGATGCCGGTCTGACCGCGACCATCGCGATGGCCAGCACCCGGCGGGAAGGGGCAAAGGGATGACGCCTGCCTGTCGCAGCCGGGCTCCGGGCCCTACAAGAAGGCGCTGGGCGGGCGGCCGTCCCTCAACCATCACACCCCCACCTCACTCAACCAACCTCCTTCCCTCCCATTCTCCCAAAACCCCAAACCCCCCAACCCCGATCTTTCAACCATGTCTGAGGGGTGCGTTCGGGCAGCCCGCCCGCCAGGCCAAGAGGGCCTTGTCTGCCAGTTCGCCGCCCATCGCTGACCTCGATCTCCCTTTCTCCCGCCGCCTTGCAGAGCCACTCTTCGCGACTCGACCCAGCCCGCTCCCGACTCGGACCCCGTTGTCAACGAGGGCGGTGCCGACTACAACCCCGACAACGAGGTCGACGTCCGCAAGTCGGAGCCCGTCGGCTCGGTCGGCGGCCAGGAGGTGCGTCCTCCCTTGAGCGGCTGGTCCTTCCTTGCCCGATCCTCGCTCCCTTCGTCTGACCCACTTCGACCACCTCTTTCGTACCTTTGCAGCTCGACGGCATCTCGAAGGACAACATCATCGAGGGCGACTCGACCCGCGGCAACGAGGTTGACTACGCCGCCAAGGAGGAGAAGGCGGACAAGGCTGTCGACGCCGCCCTCGATGCCAACGACGGCACTTCGCGCGTCGCCCAGTGAATTGGCGCCGTCGGCCCTCTCGACCCCTTGTGCTCCACACCCACCCCATCTGCAACCTTTGTAGCCTACCCTTGCGACTCTCTATCATGTGTTGTCTCTGCCCCTGCATCATCGCCCGTCTCCCACCGCCGCCGAGGCACCCTCGCCGACCTCGCGCAGAGTCCGACCCGTCAGGATGCTTCGATGCCAGCCTCCATCCTCGGCTCCGGTCACGAGATGCTCGCCGCTCGCTCGGAGGACGGACCATTCCACCTTTGGCCGGCCGCGGCCGTCGAAGCGGATCGCCGTTCGCCGGAAGCGGAGCGTAAGAGAGTACAGCTTACAGTGGCCTGCGAGGGGCTCCGACCGTCAGCCGACAGCAAAGGGAGCCGACCACCCTTCTGCTCGCTGAGAGGAACGCACCGTGCAGTGTGACCGTGAACTTGCCCTTCCGAACGCCGTCCAGGAGCAGCCGCTCCTGGGCGTACGCGTCGACGCTAGAGTGGGCGCTGTCATCGCCGCCATTGTCGTCGTCCTCATCCTCCTCGCCGCCGGACGAGTCATGCCGCCCCTCGGGCTCGGGTGCGGACGGTCCGACAATCGTATAGGATCCGATCTCCCATAGGAGCGCTGGACGTCCGCGGTGTCTGTCAGTTGCCGACGCACAGGGATCAGAGGGATGTCGACGTACTCGCTCGCGGCATCGCGCCGACGGTCCTCGACGGACGACCCGGTTCCGCCTGCGGACCCTCAAAGGTCGTGTATGCGATGGAGTGGATGTTCGTCTCGACCCTACATCTAGCGGTCGTCAGCTCGATAAAAAGTTCAAAAACCCGAGCCTTGTCGGGGACGTACGCGAGCCGCATCTCGCCCGGCCGGGTGTCCCATGCGCCGAGCGGGATGGCAAACGACAGCGTGCCGGCGTTCGTCGGCCCATCAAGCGCACCGACGATGCCACTCAGTCCGGCGTCCGAGGCAAAGGCGCACTGCAACCGCAGGTCGTACTAAGCACGGTCGACGAAAGCCCGGGTCAGCCGTCGGTCAGCACTGGTCGGACCCTCTTGTTGCTGCGCGCCGCCGTCAGGAGAGAGAGGCAGACGAACGTGAAGGGCCGTCGCCTGATGCCTGCAGGCATCCATCGGCGTCGGTCAGCTTTGGAGTTTAGAGTCACATAAGAGCCAGATCTTACCACTGGATGCAGAAGAACGAGCGCTGGCCGAGTGCAGGGAAGCGGTCGACGAGCGCGGTGCCAAAGGCCCAGGGGTCCGAGGCGCTGCTCCTGGCGTCGACGTCGCCATTCGCCTGCGCGATCTCGAGCGACGAGCTGGTCGGAGGCGACTCGCGACTTATCCTTTTGACAGCTGGAGCTAGCGGAGAGGCAGACCGCCGTCGGCTGGTCGACTGCAGCGGGCTGCGAGGCACGGAGCTCGACGGGCCGGGCTCCGAGCGCTCGTGAGCTCGGACCGAGTGCTGCCCGGGCTGAACCCGTCTTGCGGCTGTCGCCGTCGCTCGAGCCATCATCGCCCGCGCCTCCTCTAGGAGGTCTCCGACGGGCTGGGGCGGGCTGGAGGTGTCAGAGGTCGGCATCGGTCTTGATGGTCGGAGGGAAGGCGAAGGCGACGAGGTCAGGCAGCGAGGACTGCGCGTCGCGCGGGCCGCTGTGTGGCCGACTTCCGTACTCATCCCTAGCCACGTCGCCATCGCTGAAGTCCCAGATGCTTGCGGAGTGACAATATGCAGAAGGAGCATAAGATGGATACAAAGAGATGGGAATGCTCGACGCAAGATACAAGGAGAGAGGCGGCAGCACAACCGCTTCCAGCGCTTGTCTAACGCGCTAGACAGACGCCGACGGCCCAGCTGTCGGACGCTCGGCCTGCGGCGTGACGCGGCAGCCGAAGCGTGTCGCTCCACTGTCCTTGAAGTCGACAATCGCAGTGTGGTTCATGACGCGGTTGTCCCAGAGCTGAAGACGAACGACGATAACGGCGGTCAGCTCGGGCGAAAGGTGTACCAGGACTGGACTGGAACGCACGATGACCATGTCGGTCTCCCACTTGAGGCGGGCATGGAAGTCTGCGCCGCGAGCGACGTGGTCGTTGAGGAGCTTGAGAACGGCCGCGCTCTCCTCCTGTCGGAGGCCGACGATGCGCGTGACAAACTGCTCGTTGACGTAAAGCGACTTGTCGCCCGTCACCGGGTGCGTCCGCACGAGCGGGTGGACGTGCTCGACCGGCGCCCGACGGACGATGCCTCCGCGCGCGCCGGAGCGTGAGTGGTTGGCTTGGGCGACGCCAGAGTGGACGGCGCCTTCGAGCCCTTCGAGGAAGGCCTGCATTGGCTTCGAGAGCCGCCGGTAGGCCTCGCGCATGTCGGCGTACAGCGTGTCACCGCCGCTCTCGGCTGAGAGACGGGAGGAAGAGGCCGAGAGCCGTCAGTAGGCCGTTCTGCGAGGGCAGGACGCAAAAGCGGACAGGCACTCACGGAACTCGATCAGGAAGAGCGACGTAAGACCGGGTGGCTGTAGCTCGTACGAGACGTCGGCTGCAAGGAGCGGAAGAATTCGGTCAGCGCATGGCAGCAGCAAACCGGGCAGAGGCTTGGACGCCGAGCGCAGCGCACAGTGCCACGACAGGGTGTTGAAGCTGTCCGAGGCCTCGTAGTTGAAGCTGTGGAAGGGCGGGTGGGGGCAAGCGGGGTAAGCGAGGGCAATCAAAACGGCATTCACAGCCGATGAGGACGGACGTGGTGGTGCCCTCGCGGTACACGAGGTGGATCTCGGGGTGACCCTCGGGACTAAGGCTCGTCGGGTGCGTGTGGAGACGGCCGAAGTGCTGCCCAACGAGAAGCCTCAGTATGGCGGGCGACGGTCTGGCAGCAAACGAGCAATGCGACGTACCGCACCCCACTGCTGCTTGTACCATTCCGGCCCTCGCTCGGTGAAGCGCTGGCCGCGGAAGGCGACGACGCCCCGCCGAGCGACCTCGAGCGCGACCTGGTCCCTGCCAGGCCCATCGAGCTCGTCGAGCCGGATGCCGTCGTAGATCCGGCCGGTGACGGGCGTGATGTCCGACGAGGTGACGCCAGGCGCCTCAAAGATCGCCCGGGGGTTGGCCGAGTTGAGGGCACGCCGGCCCGGGTCGTCGTGTGTGAACTCGGTCAGAGGCGGGAGGAGGTGCGTCGGTGGCGTCAGAGTCGGGAGGAAGGCGGCCCCTCGGCGTGGTGCTTGTGCGGCGGGCAGAGCGGCCTCGTGCTCGGCGCGGAGGACGAGTGTCGGGGCGGTAGGTGCAGTCGAGCCAGGCTCGGCGGAGGTGGCAATGGCAGTCTGGGTGACAGACATGGCGGCGGCGGCGGCGGCGGCGTGCGTTTGGAGGGAGGCGGTGAGGTCGAGGGGCCGCTGGGTGCGAGCAAAGACGGCAGGATGGGTGGTCGACAGCAGCAAGCCCGTCGCCTTGCTGCTCTCTCTTGTCAGCCCAGCGTCGACAGCGGTCGGCCTCGGGCGAAGGCGACGGGCGAGGCGAGAGATGGTGGCCCGATGAGGAGCTCGCACGGACGAAGACGCCATCCCCCCGCCGGTTCGGCCTCGTGCGAAAGGGGTTCGAGCCGGCTCCCGCGCAGGACGACGACGCGCGTGACCCCGTCGTCAGTCGGAGTCGATAAGATCAGCCCCTTGCGAGGCTACGCGACCTGCTCGGGGACGAGGAGCAGGCGGGCAGGAAGGACGAGCAGGCTGAGCTCCTGAAGGGATCGAAGGCCGGCCGGGCGAGATGCATCGTCGAGGTCGGACGGTCGGCAGCTCACGGGCTCCAGCAGACTCGTCCAGCCGAAACCGACTTGACGCCGAACGCCCCCTGACAGTGGTAGTCCTGTATCATGGCCGGCCGACAACAAGCAGGACCGGCTGAGGGCAGTTTGGCACAAACGTACCTGAGGCACTTGAGATGACTGTAAGACGGCCGGCCTAATCTACGCGGGGGTTGGGAGGAGGACGACGCGAGGCCTGCTTCGCCCTGCCGCGCTCCCCAAGGGGGAACGACCGGGCAGGGTTGACGAAGGAGGGGCATGGCCGAGAGAAGAGGTGTCGACCCCGTTTAGTGCTCACCACCTCCTAGAACGCTCCTCGCTCTCGCGAGCGAAGAAAAGGGAAGGTAGGCGAGCGTGGACGAGGCCTCGCTGCGATCCCCCGAGGCGGTCCTCAAGACCCCCGCTCAGCCCCGTGAAGGGCGAACGAGGGCCGAGATCCGCCCTTGCCCTTGCGGGCGCCGAGGGAAACCGGGGGGAGTGTCTAGTTCCTTGTCCCCGGACGTGGCTCTCCCACTATAGCTGTTAGGCCGATCCTCATGGGCTTTCCCGAGGGAAGAGGATAGCCTAGGCAAAGCCTGTGGTTTTGAGAGAGGAGGTAAGGGAGGGAAGAGTAGAAGGGAAAGCCGGCAAGAACGGCCTCGGGCCAGAGAGAGCCTCTCTGACGGCCAAGCGCGACGTCGTCTAGTGGCAGGACGAGAGAAGGAGGGGAGGGGAGGGATGATGGTCGGGAGGCAAGGCGAGCACGCAGACGCTTGACTTTCAACGGCCCGTCGAAAACAGCGCCGACAGGTTGAGACTCCGCCCGCTCGCCCCCCGCCCGCGCGCGCGCGTCTCCGCACGGCCCCGCCCTCACCGTCACTCGCTCACCTCCTACAACAGCGTCCTCGTCCTCGTCCTCCTGCCCTCGCCCCTGCCTCTATCAGTCTCAGTCTCGAAGCGATGGGCAACCCGTGCGTCTCGACCTGGGCTGCCTGCCTTGAGAGCTTGCCACATGCATGGAAGCTGACAGGCGCGCCCTCCCGGCTCGCAGCACGCCGTCGTACGCGCCCGACCTGCTGACAGCCAAGCTGCTCGCCATGGTCGAGCGCTCGTTCGACGACATCCTCGCGCGCGAAAGCCGCGACGGGCCGATGCCGTCCAAGCGCGAGCGCCGCGAAGCCTTCCGAGCGATGGCCGAGAGCTTCAATGGGACCGACGCGCGCTCGCGCGCCCTCGTCGACACACTTGTCCGGGTCCGTGCACCTCCCTGTCATGACTCTGCCTCCGGTTGCTGACGCTTGCCCTCTCCTTCCCTGCTGGTCGCTCACAGAACGCCCACAAAAGCAGCGGCTACCGGCTCGAGACGGCCTCGACTTTCAAGCCGTGCACGTGCCCCGACTGCCAGAGCTCGGCCCACCGGACCTCACTCCGGCGGCAGAACGCCGTCTCGATCCGTCGGCGGCAGCTGACCGATGATGCGCCGGCCGGCTCATCATCCTTTGGAGACGACGGGACCTCGGCCGGTCCGTCGTCCTCGCCGAACGCGGCTGCCGGCCCGTCGTCGACCTCGACGCGTTTGTCGGGCCTCCCCGCCCCTTCGGCCGACAACACGCTTGCCGCCCTACTCTCGAGGCACGTTGCCCGTGCAGGCCGGACAGACCCGAACCGGCGTAACCCCATAGAGAACCCGTCGGACGGCGTGTCATCGGACTCAGACGACGAGACCATCTACGATTTCCGCAGCCGGCCGGCGGGCGAAGACGAGGACTTGTTCCGCCGGTCAGTCGCGCTCGCCGAGCTGCGTGCCCGGGCGGCCGACCGGCAAGCGAACCCTCCTGCAGCGGCGCCTGAGAACTCGGTCTACCCGCCCCATGATCGCACGCCGTACTCGTCGCCGACCCTATCCGCCGCTCTCGATGGCATCCGCCCGCCCACCACCTTCTCCGCGCCGACGCAGAGAGCCAACTTCTCCCCCGTCAGTCGCTCGCCGACGCTCTACTCGCCCTCGGCCGCCGAGGCCGATGCCGACGGCTGGATCTCAGTCGGTAGCCGGCCGCTCCGGCAGACCACCCGGCTCGGACTCGCCTCCCCACCACCGTCATCCGCCGCGTCGGGCTCGCGCATACAAAATAGCTTCCGACCCTCGACCGGCCGCTCGACGGCGATGCCCTCGCTGGCCGATATCTACGCCGCCGCGTCGGCAGAGGAGGCGCGCATCGCTACGCACCTGCTCGAGCACGGCCCGTCCCGGCAGCCCGATCCGCCGCTGGCGGCGACACCCGACTGGGAGGCGCTCCAGGAGGGCCTGACGGCCGAGTTTGCCCGCATCGAGGACGCCGCCCAGGCCCTCTTTGACGTCAATGGCGATGCGGACGCGACGGCCGAGCTGCGCGAGATGCTCGAGAGCAACCAGACCGCGCTGCGCGAGATGCTCGACGCCGGGGCGACTCGGCGCCGGTCGGCCCGTCGGCGAGCGGACGAGGAGGGCGTCTGGGCGGACGAGCCCGAGCGGCGAAGGACACCGGCCGCCGCCGCCGTTGCAGCAGCCACCTCGCTCGGGCCTGATGCCGACGCGGGTACTGTCGCGGCGGTCGTCCAGGGCGAGGTCGCACAGGCGATGGAGCAGCGCTCGGCGAGGCGAGCGTTACTGCGACCGGGCTCGTCGTCCAACTTGGCGGCCCTCGCCGGACCGCCGGGCCCGTTTGCCGCCGTGGATAGCGGCAGCAGCGCACCATAGGCCCGCGGCAGCCCATACTATGGATGCCATTCAACCTGCCTTTCAAAGTCCCTCGTTCACAGGAGTCGGGAGACGAGCAAGCAAGAGTTGTGTCGCTACTGCGAGGGGCTGCGTCCCGCGCAGCGCCGCCGAAGGGAAGCCGACCCTTGAACCCACCAGCCGTCCGCCCGGCTTGCTGAGAGACATCAGCGGCCGATGAAAGTCTCGCTAGTTGCATCGACTGCTCTTCGTGTTTTGAGAGAGCTCGATCCCTCCAGAGAGGAGCGTCCTGCCGCTACTGCTGCTGCCGGGTCATCGATGCTCTCGCCCGTGTTCCAAAACTCCCGCGCCCGGCCGCCTCCATGACCCGCGAACCATAACCCGCAACCTCCCTCTCGCCGCCTCCTCAGACGCCTCGCTTCGACTCGACAAGATGGCCGGAGAGTGTACGTCTGCTCGCTAGCACCAAGGGAGGACTCGCTCTTGACCGCCAGCCAGCGCTCCGAGTGGCCGGCCGGCGACGAGTCCATCTCCCTCGAGCGACGCGCTCATCACCTCGCTCCGCCGCCCCCTTTGTCTTGCCTCGTCCGACGACCTCGTCCGCCGTCGCCCCCCGTTCGACGACGGCTCTCGGACGACCTCAGCCCGCTCAGAGCTCATCGCTTGGACCAACGACCTGCTCCAGATCAACTACACCAAGATCGAGCAGTTCGGCAGCGGCGCGGCTTACTGTCAGGTGCGTCGGCTCGCCCGTCGCTCTCGGCCGGCCCGAGCTGCTGCCGTCTGGCGGCCTTCGACCCAGGTCCAGCAGACCAGGAGCTCGACGGCGATCGCGCGCGAGAACTGGCAGATCCCCTGCTGACTTGCGCCCTCACCGGCTCACGCCACGCCCACGACAGATCCTCGACTCGATATTCGGTGCGTAAAGTCGCGCGGCTGCTTTCCCTCCGAGCTCGGGCTCAGCGCGTCAGGACGCTCGTCGAGGAAGGGCTGCCGACGGCGTGACGCTCCGAGGCGGACCTCGGCTCCTGCCCTACAGCAAGCTGCTCATGTTGCTGACCGACTTGAGCTGCTGCTTGCTCCGCCTCCGTCTCCTCGAATTGCCCTTGCGTCGATCGCGGGCTTGCCTGCAGGCGATGTGCCGATGTCGCGCGTCAACTTCGGCGCCCGGCAGGAGTACGAGTACCTCAACAACTTCAAGGTGCTCCAGAAGACGTTCAAGGACCACAAGGTCGACAAGGTGCGTGCCGTTCGACCTCCTCCTGCCTCCTTGTGGTCTTGGAAAGCCACAAGGGATGCGCGGTCGCCGACAGCTCGGCAGCGAATGCCCTCTGGACAGCAATCAATCCCTACCACCGCCGCTTCGTACTGACTCGACTCTTTGGCACGCTTCCTCCGCAGCCAATTCCGGTCGATCGGCTCGTCAAGTGCAAGATGCAGGACAACCTCGAGTTCACGCAGTGGATCCGGCGCTTCCACGACCAGTGCTACGGCGGCGGGCACTACGATGCCGTCGGCCGGCGCAAGGGCGCACCGGCGACGGTCGCCCCGGCTCTGTCGAATGCGGGCGCGGGCTCGGTCCGGCTCACGGGCAGCGGCGGCGCTCGGGGGAAGACGTCGCTCGGCGGCGCCGGTGGCGGGCTCCGGCCTGGGTCGTCGATGGCTAGCGCCGCCAACCTCGAAAAGATCCACCAGCTGACTGACGAGCTCAACGAGGTGCGCGAGCACGTTGCTGGGCTCGAGACGGAGCGCGACTTCTACTTTGCAAAGGTGAGGCGCGGAGAACGTGTGCCCCTGGCTGCCGTACCGTTTGCTGACGTTGCGCGTCTCCTTTCAGCTGCGGGACATCGAGGTGATCGTCCAGGAGAAGCTCACGGACGCCGCCACGCTCGAGCCTGAGAAGGTGACGCTGCTCAAGATCCAGGAGATCCTCTACTCGACGGAGGTGCGTCATCCCTCTCTTGTTCATCTCGTCCTTATGCCTGCCGGGGGTACTGATCACCCTGCTCGTCCTCTTCCGGCACCGCAGGAGGGCTTCGAGGTGCCGGACGCGGACCTCCCGGCCGAGCAGCTTGCATCGACAAGCATACAGGATGACGAGACGTTCTAGAACCGAAATCGTGCCCTTCCATCTCCTCGCTGCTCGCCTTCCTTCTGCTATCGCCCACCAGCCGCTGCTCGGCCATACCCCCTTCTCGAACCTGGATCCCAAGACACCCCGTCTGCTGCCATCGAGCGAGTGCTGCATCGATCACGATCGCCCTTCTTGTCTGACCGAACCAAGCCTTCACAAGCGGAAGGGCATAAAAATCGTGAAAAGGGGGGGGGGGGGCAAACAAGCGAACATGGGGCGACGAGAGCGAAAAAGAGAGAAGAGTCGAGAAAGGGCTAGCGCAAGCCGGCGCCACCGGTAGCCGTCGACGACCGCTTGCGGGGCACGCCGCTGTCGGTCTTGCTCGACGTACGCGCCGGGCCTCGGTGGTCTCTTGACGACGCCTTCTGGACGTCCTGAACGGGCTGGAGCAGCCGCCCGGCCCGCACGCGCTCGTAGGCCGCCTTGAGAGCCTGCTTCGTCTCAAGTTCGCGCGACCAACATCTCGCCGATTTGCTGCAGACGCGGGGAACTTTGTGCAGTCAGCGCCCGCCCTTTCACGCCGGGTCGATTTGGCAGCAGATCGATGGAGGCTTACCTAGCGCGGACGATCATGAGGACAGCGAGGGCGACAGACTTGAAGGACCGCCGCCGCGGAGGGACAGGGGCGTGCGGGTAGCCCAGCTGAGCGATAGCGGCGTAAACACGCGCTTGCCTAATTGGGAGGTGTGATCGTCAGTCTTGCGTTCGAGAGCTGGCTCGCAGACGAGACAGAGAGAAGGACGCACTGCCGCGAGAGCTGGCCGATGAGGATGAGGAGGTACTCCTTCTGCAGCGCCAGGTCGGCCCGGAACGTCGTCTCGCGTGAGATGACGGCTTTGAGATGCTTGACCTCGGTGAAGATGCCCTGCGTCTCCTTGCGGTGCTTGGCTTTCTGGGCGTCGAGACTGGAATACCGCAGGGTAAGATGATGTTCAGCTGTGTATCGAAGCTAGTCGGCTCAACCGGCGCTGAAGAGACGAACTCGGCGTAGGCATCCTGGAGGGCTCCGCGGACCTGGCGGTTCTCCTCGTCGTCGCGGCGATCGTCGGTCCGCTGCGCAGCCTCCTCCCGCTTGCGCGAGATCCTGATCTCCTCCTCGAGCGATTTGACGTCGCGGCGGGTGCGGAGCAGGTCCTGCTGGAGATCGGCGATCTCGCGCAGCGTGCTCTCGCGGCCAACCGAGTCACGAGCGCCGTCCGCCTGTTCTCGCCGAAGCTGGTCGATCTCCGAGCGGAGCGTGCCGTTCGCCATGCGGGCCTTGTCGAGCTCGGTCGAAAGCGACTGGGTGCGCTAGAGGGGTGACAGGCACGGTTAGGCCATCGCACGCGGGCGAGAGCCGAGGATACTATCGACTCACCTGCTGCACATCCTTAAGATCGTGCTTTGCGCGCATCAGCTGCGCCTCGAGCTGAGAACGCGCCTGCCTGAGCGCCTCGAGCTCTCGCGCGTCCTCTCGGGAGCCTCCATCGGTCTGGGCTCGGGTATCTGGAAGAATGTTCAAGGGGCGTCAAGGGGGTGTCGGTCGAGACTGGAATGGGGTCCGCAGACTGACGGTCGAGCATCTGCTGCAGCCGCTCGACATGCTCTTCGGCGTCTTGGAGGTCGCGCTTGCACGACTCGTAGTCCTGGAGAGTGCTGCCGAGTCAGCACTCCGATGGGAAGCATGTCTAAAAAGAGCGCTGTGCGGAGTGACAAACCCTTGTCGCCGTCCGCACGTCGTTCTGCAGAGTCGAGTTGTCCTCCTTGATCTGCGACAATTCGCGCCGCGCCGCCTCGAGGTCCTGCGAACGAGCAGGTCAGCCTGACACCTTGACTTGCGTGTGGACTATCCGAAGCCGGACTGACCTGGTTGAGATCCTTGACGTCGGCTTGGAGCGACGTCTTGGCCCGCTCAGACCTGGCATGCTCGAGCGACAAGCCGCGCTCGTTCTGCCGAAGCTTGTCGAGCTGGTCTTGCAGCGCAGCTACTTCGTCCCTAGCGTCAGACAACTGGCGTGAGAGGGTCAGCTGGTCTGCGCCAGCATTCTTGAGCCGATCGACGCCGTCGTCGACGAGCTCGTTGAGGTCGTCCAGCTGCTGCCGGAGGCGAGCGACTTCGGCGAGCAGGGCTGAGTCGGAAGGAGCGCCCGGCGTCTGCTCGAGCCACGGCATCTGCTCCGGGGATATAGGAGTGTCAGAAGAAGTATGTGCATGCTGGATAAGTGCCAGTCGCACCTTGCGGAGCGGCCCGACCGACTTGGGCGTTCGGACCGACATGATCGATTGGTTGGCGATCGAGGTCGTGAACGAGGCGTGCGAGCCCAGCGACAGCTTGCGCGACTGGCGCCGGAGGACCGAGAACTGCGAGTCGATGTTGTGCTGGTGCGATTCGAGGACCTGGATGCGCAGGTCGCGGGCCTCGATCGCCGCGCGCTTGTACGGCGAGGACGCGAGGTCGGCTTGGAGGCGTCCGATCTCGACGTGCGCAGCATGCAGCTGCTCATGTAGGTCGTCGATGACCGGATTGGCGTTGCCAACCGGCGTGCCGAAGGAGAGCGGCGACCGGCTCCGCGGCCGCGGCGTCTGAGTGGGTGAGGAGGCGCGGTCGACCTGCTCTCGCAGCACCGCGAGGGCATGCGAGTCTTGGGCCGCCTGCCCACGAGCGTCGTGCAGCTGGTCCTCGAGGAGCCGAAGACGATCGCCGTAGGCTGCCTGGGCTTTTGAGAGCGCATCCGAGTGCGCAGCCTCGAGCTGTGCCTGCTTGCTCGATTGCGACTCCTGCAGGAGGACAGAAGCTGCCAGCTTATCGCCAAGGTTGAGCAGCTGCGACCGGAGCTCGTCTGCCTCCTCTGCGAGGGCTTCTCCGTGGGCCTTGTGCTCCTCGAGCGCGTCGAGCTGGGTCGCCAGCTCGTCTTGAGCAGCAAGGAGGGCGTCGGCCTTCTCGGCGGAATCACCGCGCAGCCGCTCACGCTCAGCTTCCGCTTCGGCGAGGGCATCCTTGGCCTGGACGAGGGCGGTACGCGCTTCACTAAGACTGGCCGACCGCTCGTCCAGCTGTCGGGAGAGGTCCGAGATGTGGTGCTCCGCCTCGAGTCTTGCCGAGGAGAGCTCGACCTCGAGAGCCTTCATGCGATCGGCCTCTTCGCCGGCGGTGTCCGACCGACTCAGACGTTCGACCAGGGCTTCTTGCTGAGCAATCGTCCGCTGAGCCGCTTGTGCTTCGGCCCCGAGGGTCGCGATACGCGCCGTGGCCGACTCGAGCGAGGTTGCCGCTTCGGCTCGCGCGTCCTCAAGCGCCTGCACAGCAGCTACCTTCTGGTCAGTCTCGGCCGCTAGCCGGGCGAGCGCTTCGTCCTTCTCGCGAGTCGCGTCCTCAACCTCGGACTGGTTCGACTTTAGGATCTCCTCAATGTCCGACTCGAGCTGCAGCAGCTTCTGGGTGTGTGCCTCGGCCTGTCGGGCAAGGTCGGCCTTGACGGCGGCGAGCGCGTCCTCCGAAGTCTGAGCCTCCCGCACGCGTTCCGTAACCTCGGCCTGCAGGCGACTTATCTCGGCGCTGCGAGCGAGATTGTCGGTCCCGACGTTGATGCTGGGGTTTGCGTTCGACTCGTGCTGCTGCGTGAGGAATTCGACCTGTTCACGCAGGATGCGCAGCTCCTCGTCGTGCCCCTGCGCTCGTTGAAGCTCCTCCTCCTGCTTTGTGCGCTTGTCCATTTCTGCCTCGAAAGCCTGGCGAAGGGCGTAAAGCTCCTCCTCGCTCTCCTCGAGCGCGCGCTGGAGCTCGGCCGAGCGAGCTTCGTCGGCCGGTGGTACCGACGTTGACGTGTCGATACCTCCGACCCCGGCCTCGATTTGCTCGAGCCGCCGACGCAGGTCGTCGTTCTCGGCTTCGAGCTGGTCGCGCTCGTCCTGGAGCGTCGTGTTGCGCAGATGGAGCTGGGTATTGAGGTTGTGGAGGTGTTTGTGGATCTTGATGCCGCCCTGCTTCGGCGTCGCCTCGGAGAGGGGCAGAGAAGTGTTGGCCCGATGCAGGTTGGTGAGGTCCTCGGCCGACTCGACCGAGAGGACCGACGTGTTGCCCTCGTCGACCGTCAGCTGGCCAAGCGAGATGAGCGACTCGTTGTAGCTCTGGCCGCGGGACGGCGAAGGCTGCTGCTGCGACATGTCAATCGACGGATGGTGGGCGCCGACGAATGACGAGGATCGGCGTGTGTGGGGCGTGCCGCGCATCTTGGGTCGCGAGGCCGAAGCAAGGGCTGCGAGGGCGACGTTCTTGCGAAGTTCGAGCGCAGCCGAAGGCTTGGGCGTTGATAGGGGGCCGCGCGGCGGCGCAGATGAGGACGGCGAGGGCGTCCCATAGTTGGACTCCGGGATTGGGACAGAGAAGTCGCGGAACGTCCTCGTCTGTGGCGCGTCGAGCGAGTCGGTCGTCAGATCGGCCACCTCGTGCGGCGCCGGCTCTTCGTCCGACTCGATCGACTGGTCCTGGACCTGGAAGGAGTCACGCCGGGCCGAGGCCTGCGACATGCCGTTTGGCGTGGCCGCGCTCGAATCGGAGAGGCTTGAGGTCGAGGCTGGCGAGTGCTGCAGTAGAGGCAGTGCGCCGCGATGGTTCCGCGAGTTGGATCGCCGCCGGCTCAGGTTGATGTACATCGACTTCATCTGCGGGTCGGAGAACAGGTCGATCAGCGAAAGCGTGAGAGCGTGATGCGAGCGCGGTTACCAAGCAGACTGACCTCGGGGCTCGACAAGTCTTGCAGCGCTCTAGAGTCGGCCGAGTCGTCATTCGACGCCTCGCGCGACTCGTTCTGCGCGGCGACTTGGTCCTGACCGTCCTCCGCGGGTGCCTCGTCCTCCTCTTCCTCCTCTTCCTGGACGAGGCTCAGCTCTTGGCTGGTGAGCCGCGACGCCGAGGCCGGCCCAGGCGTGCCAAAGTTGACCGGCATCTCAAAGCTCTTCTCGAGCGACGGCATGTCGACGTACGGCAGGTCGCCGCTGTCGTCGGCAGACTCGGCGCCGCTGAGATCCTCACGGCCGCTGCGGCTGGCCGCTATTGCTTGCGACCTACCCGTAAGGTCGACGTCTTGGAACTCGGTGTCGGGCGCCTCTGGCAGGCTTGAAAAGGAGCTGTCATCGGCCGCCTCCTCGGCATTGTCAGCCGGCCCGGGCGGTGGCGAGGGCGGAGGGGCCGGCTGCCGAGGCGCGAACGAGTCTTGGTCGGCCTCGCGGTCGTCATCGTCGTCGGGCGCAAAGTCAAACGAGTCGGGTCCGCCCGACATGCGTGAGTGTATGGCGGGCGTATTGAAGCTGTCGACGCCCTCGCGCGAATTGTCTAATGCCTGGTTCCAGGGGCCGGAGAGGGCGAAGCGGGTGCGAGAGCTCGTCGTGGAATCGGGATCGCTGCGAGGCGTTGAGTAGGCGCCGCTGCCTCCACTCCGGAGGACCGACAGCCGTGACCGGGAGGCGGAGAACGAAGCATGCGGCGTCGACGTGAGCGGCGTCGAAATGGACGCGAGGCTCAGCTGAGGCGAGTGAAACGATGTGCTCGATAGCGGCGAGTCGGGCTGCGGAGTGCTAGCTGCGGGCGGCGGGGCGGCCGTCGGTGTTGTCGCTGCCGAGGTCGCCGCGGCCGAGGCAGGATACGATCCAGGCGCTGAGGATAGGATCTGCGAGATCGACAGGTTGCCCTGCTGGTGTAGCTGCTCGAGCGGACAAAGCGACGTCTCACAGTCAGCTTGGAGAGGCGGCAAGGGCTCGACCTGAGCGAAGGAGCGAGCGAGGCCGCGACGCACCGAGCGCGAGAGCTCAGAAAGCATCGAGTCGCCCTCACTGTCGTGAGGATACATTGACAGGAGCGTCGGGAGCTCCATCGACTGCTCATCCCTCGAGCTGCGGGGCAAAGCAAGTCGGAGGTCCGGTTCAGCCGTCGTGCTAGCAGACGCAGGAGCTGTGAGGGATAGGAGGGAGGCTGCGACGGACCGGGTCGGCGTGTCGTGGAGGGACGCCATCAAGTGGCAAGGCTCCCAGACAAGGTGTGATCAAGCGGAAGGTAGGCAGAGGAAGCACTCGGGCAGTTCGCTGTGTCGCGCGGGG
>Ga0308160_10000375_pt1 | contig 91154 bp, 82 predicted proteins | sample PhyFR1_FD_201036 | JGI IMG/M metagenome (GOLD analysis project Ga0308160, IMG submission 201036) | Phyllosphere microbial communities from UC Gill Tract Community Farm, Albany, California, United States - DLSLF.R1 | ecosystem: Host-associated > Plants > Phyllosphere > Unclassified | place: USA...
TGCGCACCACTGGAATTGAACTGAACACCCGCCGCCGCGGCCTGGCCACCGCGGTCGAGCTGCTGTCCTCGATGCGCTTCGCGATCACGCTGCTGGTCATGCTGGCGATCGCCGCCATCGTCGGCACCGTCATGAAGCAGGACCAGGCCACGCCCGACTACATCAACCAGTTCGGGCCGTTCTGGTATGCGGTGTTCGACAAGATCGGCCTGTACGCGGTGTATTCGGCCTGGTGGTTCCTGCTGATCTTCGGCGTGCTGATGACGTCGACGGCGCTGTGCATCGCGCGCAATGGCCCCAAAATGCTGCGCGACGTGCGCAGCTGGCGCGAGAACGTGCGCGAACAGTCGCTGCGCAATTTCCACCATCGCGGCGAATGGACCAGCCCCGGGATGGCGCCGCAAGCGCTGGCCGGGCGCAGCGCCGAACGTTTGGCGGCCGGCGGCTACAAGGTCAAGATCGTCGAGAAGGAGGGCGGCCTGCTGGTCGCGGCCAAGAAGGGCGCCGCGAACAAGCTCGGCTACATTTTCGCGCACACGGCGATGATCGTGATCCCGCTCGGCGGCCTGCTCGATTCGAATCTGCCGATCCGTATGCAGGAATGGTTCGGCGGCAAGACGCCGTTCAGTGGAGGTGGCCTGATCGCCCAGATCGCGCCCGAGCACCGCCTCGGCCTGGGCAACCCGACCTTCCGCGGCAACACGATGATCCCGGAAGGGCAGAGCAGCGCCACCGCCATCATCAACGAGCCGAACGGCGTGCTGGTGCAGGACTTGCCGTTCACGATCCACCTGAACAAGTTCATCATCGATTTCTACTCGACCGGCATGCCCAAGCTGTTCGCCAGCGAAGTCACGATCCGCGACCACGAAAGCGGCAAGGTGTTCCCGGCGCGGATCGAGGTCAACAAGCCGCTGATCTACCGCGGCGTGGCGGTCTACCAGTCGAGCTTCGACGATGGCGGCAGCAAACTGAAACTGACCGGCTGGCCGATGAGCGGCGCCGGCGCCGATTCCTTTGCCGTCGACGGCGAAGTCGGCAGCGCAACGCCGCTCAAGGGCGGCGCCGAGCAGTACTCGGTCGAGTGGTCGGGTTTCAGGGCGTTCAACGTCGAGAACATGGGCGCCGGCGCCAACAATAGCGGTAACGACGCGCGCGCAGTCACCAAAGGCGCGTCGCTCCAGAGCGAATTCGCCAAGACCCTGTCCGAGCACACCGGCTCAGCCGCCAAGCGTGCCAACGACAAGGATCTCAAAAACGTCGGCCCCAGCGTGCAATACAAGCTGCGCGACAAAACCGGCCAGGCGCGCGAATTCCTGAACTACATGCAGCCGGTCACGCTGGACGGTGCCCAGGTCTATCTGGCCGGCGTGCGCAACAACCCGGGCGACCCCTTCAGCTATCTGCGCATCCCGGCCGACGACGCCCACGGCGTGCGCGAATGGATGCGCCTGCGCGCCGCACTGGCCGACCCGGCCGCCCGCCTGGAGGCCGCGCGCCGCTACGCCGAACGCGCCATGCCGCAAACCGCGAGCAACGTCCAGCTGGCGGCCCAGCTGCAGGAATCGAGCGCCAAGACGCTGGCGATCTTCGCCGGCGAAGGTTCGCGCGGCGGCTTCCTCGGCGTGGCCGACTTCCTGGAACGCATCCCGCGCGCCGAGCAGGAAAAGGCCGCCAACGTGTTCATGAAGATGCTCAACGGCAGCCTGTGGGAGCTGTGGCAGGTCGCGCACGCGCGTGCGGGCGAGGGCCCGGTCGAGCCGAGCGAAACCCATGGCCGCTTCCTGCAGCTGGCGACCAATGCGCTGTCCGACAGCTTTTTCTATGGCGCCCCGGTCTACCTGGCGCTGGACGACTTCGTCGAAGTGAAGGCGTCGGTGCTGCAGGTGACGCGCTCGCCGGGCAAGAAGGTCGTGTACCTGGGCTGCCTGTTGCTGGTGCTGGGCGTGTTCGCGATGTTTTATATCCGCGAGCGCCGCATCTGGGTCTGGGTCAAGCCGGATGATGCGGGCGGCGCCCACGCGTTGATGGCGATGAGCACGCAACGCCAGACGCTCGACTTCGAGCGCGAGGCCGATGAATGGAAGACCCGGTTACCGCAATCGGAGTAAAGTAGGGCAACTAGTAATCTGTCGCCTTGGCGAAGGCGTCTCGCTGCGCGAGACTCCATGCCAAGTGTCCGAATTCGAAAACGGTCCATGGATTCCGGCCTTCGCCGGAACGACAATCAGGAGATGAGGATGGATATTTCGCAGACCACGACGCCACAAGGCGGCGCTCCCAAGCCGGTTACCTCGGAGCTGTACGTCCAGCCGCGCGGTTATTTCCGCCGCCTGGGCACGCTCGACTGGCTGTATGGCATCGGCCTGTTCGCGGCGATGCTGTTCGCGCTGAACCGCTTCGGCGGCTACATGGATTACTACGAAAAGGCGATCCTGGTGCTGGCCGCGCCGGTCTTCACGGCGCTCGGCTGGGGCTGGAAGCCGGTGCGCTGGCTGATCCCGCTGGTGGCCGTGCTGGCGCTGTGCGGCGTCGCCGCATACGGTGGTTCGCTCGATGCCGCCAACCAGAAATTCGTCCTGAAGTACATGCTGTCGAGCCAGTCGGCCATTTTGTGGATGAGCGCGATGTTCGTGTTCTCGACCGCATTTTACTGGCTCGGCTTGCTGGCGAAATCGCCGTTCGGCGCCAGCGTCGGCTCCAAGCTATGCTGGGCCGCCGTGGTGCTCGGCTTTACCGGCATGATGGTGCGCTGGTACGAGTCTTACCTGATCGGCGCCGACGTCGGCCACATCCCGGTGTCGAACCTGTACGAAGTGTTCATCCTGTTCTCGATGATCACCGCGCTGTTCTACCTGTTCTACGAGCAGCGCTACCGCACGCGCGCGCTCGGCCCGTTCGTGCTGCTGGTGATCTCGGCCGCGGTCGGCTTCCTGCTGTGGTACACGGTCGCGCGCGACGCCGCCGAAATCCAGCCGCTGGTGCCGGCGCTGCAGAGCTGGTGGATGAAGATCCACGTGCCGGCCAACTTCATCGGCTACGGTACCTTCGCGCTGGCGGCCGCGGTCGGCAGCGCCTATTTGCTGAAATCACACGGCATCCTGGCTGACCGCCTGCCGGCGCTCGAGGTGCTGGACGACGTGATGTACAAGGCGATCTCGGTCGGCTTCGCCTTCTTCACGGTGGCGACCATTCTGGGCGCGCTGTGGGCGGCCGAAGCCTGGGGCGGCTACTGGTCGTGGGACCCGAAGGAAACCTGGGCGCTGATCGTCTGGCTGAACTACGCCGCCTGGCTGCACATGCGCCTGGTGACCGGCTTGCGCGGCCGTCCGGCGGCCTGGTGGGCGCTGATCGGCCTGGTGGTGACGACCTTCGCCTTCCTGGGCGTGAACATGTTCCTGTCCGGCTTGCACTCCTACGGCAAGTTATGAACCCCAGGCGGCTTTGGTGCCGCCGTAGATGACAATCCGATTACAGCGTGTAACGAAGCGTCAGGCGTCCAGCTAATTCTGGACGCTTGGTGTAAGGTGACTGTATTGAACGCAACATTGCGATCTCGCCTGTTGTGCCACAGTCACCGGAGTCCGTCATGCTGATCAAACCATCCGAAATCACGCCGCGCGAGATCGTCGAAAGCCGGCGCAAATTCATTGCCGGTATCGCGGCCAGCGCCGTCGCCGGCACCTCGATCTGGGAAATGGCCAATCGCGAGGCCTTTGCCCAGGGCGCCGCGCAAAAGCTGGCCGCCACCCGCAACGCCGCGTTCTCGACCGGCGAGCCGCAGACCAGCTTCAACGACGCCACCCACTACAACAACTTCTACGAATTCGGCACCGACAAGGGCGACCCGGCCGAGAACGCGCACACGCTGCACACGCGGCCGTGGACCGTGCAGATCGACGGCGAAGTCAAAAAGCCGATCACGCTCGACATCGACCGCCTGACCAAGCTCGCGCCGCTGGAAGAGCGCGTGTACCGCCTGCGCTGCGTCGAGGGTTGGTCGATGGTGATCCCGTGGATCGGCTATTCGCTGTCGAATCTGATCAAGCAGGTCGAGCCGACCGGCAATGCGAAATACATCCAGTTCATCAGCCTGGCCGACAAGGCGCAGATGCCGGGCGTGTCCAGCCGCGTGATCGACTGGCCGTACCAGGAAGGCTTGCGCATGGACGAGGCGATGCATCCGCTGACGCTGCTCACGGTCGGCATGTACGGCCAGGTGCTGGCCAACCAGAACGGCGCGCCAGTGCGCGTGATCGTGCCCTGGAAGTACGGTTTCAAGTCGGCCAAGTCGATCGTGCGCATTCGCTTCCTGTCCAGCCAGCCGCGCACTTCGTGGAACATGCTGGCGCCGGACGAGTACGGCTTTTATTCGAACGTGAACCCGAACGTCGACCACCCGCGCTGGTCGCAGGCGACCGAGCGCCGCATCGGCGAAGGCGGCCTGTTCACGCCCAAGCGCAAGACGCTGATGTTCAACGGCTACAACGAGGTCGCCTCGCTGTACACCGGCATGGACCTCAAGAAGTTTTATTGACGGGAGCCGAGCGATGGCCTTCAATCCGAGCCCGAAGCAACTCACCGCAATCAAGGCCGTCGTGTTCGTGGTGGCCCTGCTGCCTTTCCTGAGCATCGCCTACGGGCTGGCAAGCGGCCAGGCGATCGACCCGCTCGCCTACCTGACCGACGGCAGCGGCGACTGGGCGCTCTACATGCTGTGTGCCACGCTGTGCGTCACGCCGCTGCGCCGCTTCACCGGCATGAACTGGGTGATCAAGTTGCGCCGCATGCTGGGCTTGTACGCGTTTTTCTACGCGCTGGTGCACTTCCTGACCTTCGTCTGGTTCGAGCACGGCTTCAATGTCGCGGCGATCTGGAAGGACGTGCTCAAGCACCCTTACGTCACGGTCGGCTTCGCCGCCTTCGTGCTCTTGATCCCGCTGGCGGCGACCAGCACCCAGGCGATGATCCGCCGCCTGGGCCGCAACTGGACGCGCCTGCACCGCCTGATCTACCTGATCGCGCCGCTGGCGATCCTGCACCTGTGGTGGATCCGTGCCGGCAAGCACAACTTCCAGCAGCCGATCGTGTGGGGCAGCGTGGTCGCGGTGCTGCTCCTGCTTCGGGTGTACTGGAGCGTGACGCGCGCGCGGGCACAGGCAGGCGCGCGCGCGGGGGCGCCGGCGCGCGCGCGCGAACGCGCGAGGCAATAAGAAAACGCCAGCTTTTGGTCAATCCCAGCCGCTCACTTGACTATTTTCGACCTGGAGTCAGCGCTTCACTTCGAGGAAATTCCTGGAGAACTCTAGGGTTCTCCAGCCTTGTGCAATGTGCCCTTTACAAAGCCAAGACCGTCCGAGAATTTCCCTAAAAGTCTACATTTGTGTGCCATGAAATCTTCTTGAATTTCAGGGATAAGAAAATCTCTCGTGTTTTTATTGATGAAGCATTGAATATCGTTTTCGCTAACGATACGTGAGTGTACGGATGCGTAAACAATGGAATCTTCGCAGCTCTTGCAATCCTCTTGACGGAAAGCCAGTTCTAAAACGAAATTCGATTCGACATAGACAATCACACATGTTCCCCCGATCTTATCTCGGCTGCGCGGATTTTTTCGGCGAGACCAGAGTCGTGAAGTAACCCCTTCAATGATGCATCTCCTGATGGGTTCTCTGCGCTTGCCAGATCACTCAGCCATGATCGAACTGCCAGTTCAAGGCCACGTTCGCTAATTTTTTCGCCATCAATCTTTCCCTTCCATTTTGGTAGGTATCTGCAAAGGACAGATTTCGTGTCAGCACTATATGAGGGAGGTATGGCTTCGTTAGACGTTTCGTTCTCCCATAAATACAAGTGATCGGAAACCACCAATAAAAAATAGGGAGAAGACGGTATTGCGTCGTGTGTAAGCAGGTTCCGCCTGAATTTTGCGGCCCAGAATTCGTCTGACTTTGAGGTGCCCTTGATCTCTACAACGAGTAAAAGGTTGTGGTCAGGGGTGTAGACAACGATATCGGACTGGGGGGACATGGAGGACCTCAGGTGAACGGGCCGCGAAAAACTTGCGGCACACGCATATGTTACCGCTGTTGGCGGAAACATAGTGGCTCACTCTCAAACGCGCTAATCGCACGCCTACAAGCCAATGCTTTGATTGATTGACCTTGGCCTGCAGGCTGGCGTTGCGTTAGCGCTTGGCGGTCCGATGCGCTCAGCGCACTATCGTTTCCAAAGCAAACAACTCTTCCGACATCTCGCGGCGGCGGATCAGGTGCACCTGGTCGCCGTCGACCAGCACCTCGGCCGGGCGGCCGCGCGTGTTGTAGTTCGAGGCCATCGTAAAGCCGTAGGCGCCGGCTGCCATCATGGCCAGCAGGTCGCCCGGTTCGACGGCGAGATCGCGGTCGCGCGCCAGCCAGTCGCCCGATTCGCAGACCGGGCCGACCAGGTCGTATTTGACGGCGTCGGCATCGCGCGGCGTCACCGGCTTGACGTCCATCCAGGCCTGGTACAGCGCCGGACGGGCCATGTCGTTCATCGCGGCGTCGATCACGCAGAAGTTCTTTTCTTCGCCGGTCTTGATGAACTCGACCGACATCAAGAGCACGCCGGTATTGCCGACGATCGAACGGCCCGGCTCGAACACCACCTTGATCGGGCGGCCATCGTATTTTTCGGCGCGCCAGGCGTCCACGCGCGCGAACACGCGCTCGACGTAGTGCGCGATCGGCACCGGTTCGCCGTCGCCGGCGCCGTAGTCGATGCCCAGGCCGCCGCCGACGTCGAGGTGGTGGATGTGGATACCCTCGCTCGCCAGCGTGTCGATCAGTTCGATCAGCTTATCGAGGGCTTCGAGCAGCGGGGCGTCGTCCAGCAGCTGCGAGCCGATGTGGCAATCGATGCCGACCACGTCCAGGTGCGGCAGGGCGGCGGCCTGACGGTAGGTGTCGAGCGCGTCGGAAAAGGCGACGCCGAACTTGCTCGCCTTTAAACCGGTCGCGATGTACGGGTGGGTTTTCGGATCGACGTTCGGGTTCACGCGCAGCGAGACCGGGGCGCGCTTGCCCAGGCGGCCGGCCACCTCGTCGATGCGGTGCAGTTCGGGGATCGACTCGACGTTGAAGCACAGGATGCCCTTGTTCAGCGCCAGTTCGATCTCGGCCACGGTCTTGCCGACGCCGGAGAAGATCACCTTGCCCGGATCGCCGCCGGCCGCGATCACGCGCTGCAGCTCGCCGCCCGAGACGATGTCGAAGCCGGCGCCCTGCTTGGCCAGCAGGTCGAGGATGGCCAGGTTGGAGTTGGCCTTCATCGCGTAGCAGACCAGGGCGTCGCGCCCGGCGCAGGGCTTGGCGTAGCCGTCGAAGTTGGCCAGCAGCTGGGCTTTCGAATACACGTAGGTCGGAGTGCCGAATGCCTTGGCGATGGCGGGCAAAGCGACGCGCTCGGCGTGCAGGACGCCGTCTTGGTAGGTGAAGTGCGACATGGCTTACTGTTGTTTTGGCGCTTGTTGCGGCGCCGGTTGCACGGCCGGGAGCGGCTGGTCGGTGGCTTGGGTGTTGTTGGCGTTCGATCCCGCGCCCGTGGCCGGGGTCGACGGCGCGGGCGGGGCCGGCGGCGGCGTGGCGGCGGCCGCGGCGGGAGTCGGGGGCCTGGGCATGTAGAGCGGGCCGGGCTGGCCGCAGCCGGTCAACAGCAGCGCCGCAGCGGCGCAGAGCGCAAATGGGGACTTCACGATTAGAATCACGGTTTGATTAGCAGACCTTGGAGTGTAGCATGACCGAAACCGAATTTTTGGACCTCGCCGAGTCCACCCTGAACCAGATCGAAGGCGCTTTCGATCGCCTGTTCGATCAGGACGTGGTCGACGTCGAATGCAAGCGCAGCGGCAACGTGCTGGAAATCGAGTTCGTCGAGAACGGCTCGAAAATCATCGTCAACAGCCAGGCCCCGTTGCAGGAGATGTGGATCGCGGCGCGTTCCGGCGGTTTCCACTACAAGCGCGTCGGCGACGAGTGGCGCAACACGCGCGACAACAGCGAGTTCTTCGAGTCGCTGTCGCAGTACGCCACCGAGCAGGGCGGGGCGCCGGTCAAGCTGGGCTGACGCTCAAGCCGGTGCAGTTCAAGCCGCTGCAGTTCAAGCAGGATTGCGGCGCACCCGCGCCAGCACCGCCAGCAAGGCCTGCATGTCGACCGGCTTGACGAAGTGATGGTCGAAGCCGGCCTGCGCGGTCCTGGCGCGGTCGGCCTCCTGACCGTAGCCGGTGATCGCGATCAGGGTCGACCCGGCCGTGCGCGGCAGCTTGCGCAGGCGCCGCGCCAGTTCGTTGCCGTCCATGTCGGGCAAGCCGATGTCGAGCAGGCAGGCGTCGTAGGTGTGCGTGCCGGCGGCCTCCAGCGCGGCCTGGGCGTCGCGCTGCACGCTCACCTGGTGCCCCATGCTGTCCAGGTACAGGCCGAGCATGTGGCCGGCGTCGTCGTTGTCGTCGACCACCAGCAGGCGCAGCCCGCCGGCGCCGGGCGCGCCGCCGTCGTTCGGCCCGGCCGGGGACTCGGCGGCGGACGCGGCGCGCGGCAGTACCACGGTGAAGCGGCTGCCTTTACCCAGTCCCTCGCTGAACGCCGACACCCGGCCGCGGTGCAGCGTCACCAGATTTTTTACCAGAGCCAGGCCGATCCCGAGGCCGCCCTGGGCGCGGTCCGGGGTGCGCTCGGCCTGGGCGAACAGGTCGAACACGTGGTCGATGACGTGCGGCGCGATGCCGATGCCGTTGTCGCTCACCACGAAGCTGACTGACTGCGCATCGGCCTGCAGCGCCACCGTGATGGCGCCGCCTTCCGGCGTGTACTTGGCGGCGTTGTTGACGATGTTGGCGACGACCTGCACCAGGCGCTTCTGGTCGCCGTGCACGAACACGGCCTCGTGCGGCGTCTGGATCGTCACGCAGTGGCGGCGCGCGTCGAGTAGCGGGCGCACCTGTTCGACCGCATTGCCGACGATCTGGCGCGCGTCGAGCAGCGTCGCGTCGATCGTGACCAGGCCGCGCGAGACGCGCGACAGGTCGAGCAGATCGTCGATCAGGCCGGTCATGTGCGTCACCTGGCGCGAGATGATCTCGCTGGTGCGGCGGATCTTGTCGGCGTCCAGCGCGGGCATGCGCAGCAGGTCAGACGCGGCGCGGATCGGCGCCAGCGGATTGCGCAGTTCGTGCCCGAGCATGGCCAGAAACTCGTCCTTTCTCTGGTCGATCTCGCGCGTGGCGTACTGGCGCTTGCGCGCACGCAGCGCCGACTGGGCCGCGCTGACCAGCGTCACGCCCTGGGCCGGGCGCTCGATCAGCGACACGTTGCCCAGCGCCAGATAGCGGTGCTGCAGCTCCGCGGATGCATCGCCGCGCCGGGTCATGATCAACAGGGGCAGGTCGGACCAACTGGGCTGCTGCTCGACCACGTGCCCGAGGCCCTGGCGGAATTCGGGCGTGACGGCCTCGTCGCCGACCAGCAGCGCGCCGGCACCGCGCGCGATTTCCTCGACCAACTGGCCGAGATCGGCGCAGATGAAGCAATCCAGGCCGGCGCGTCCGAACAGGTCGGCAAGCAGCCGGGCGTCGCGCCCGACCGGCGCGTGGATCAGGACCCGGTATTCCAGCGCGGTGTCTGCGTTCACGACGACGTAGTGGTTTCGCCGGGCGCTAGGATGGTCGGCACGCCGGTCAGGATGCCCTGGAAGTTGTTGAGCACCGGGCCGAGCGTGAGGCCGCGCGGCGTGATGTCGAACCGGCGCAGCGTGGTCTCGTGTGCGCTGCCGCGCTTCTTGAACACCGAAATCGCCTTCTGCACCGCGCCCAGCGCCTCGAAATAGCGCAGGATCAGCACGTTGTCCGCGAGGTAGCTGACGTCCATGCCGGTCGACATGGTGCTGCCGACGATCCCCTGCTGGACGCCGACCAGGAAGCTCACGACGCCGCGCTGGCTCAGGTAGGTCAGGATCTCGTGCAGGTGGGTGCCCAGGAAGCCGGCTTCCGGCATCGCGTTCATGTAGCCGTTCAGGCTGTCGATGACGACCACCTTCGCGCCGCGGTCGGCGGCACCGCACACCGCGTGGCTGAATTCGCCCGGCGACATTTCGGCCGGATCGATCTGGTGCACGGTCAGCAAGCCCGATTCGTAGGGGGCGTGCAGGTCGATGCCCAGGCCTGCGCTACGGTTGAGCATCGTATTGAACGATTCCTCGAACAGGAACATGGCGGCGCGTTCGCCGCGGTCGGTCATGGCTTTCACGAACTGCACCGCAACGCTCGACTTGCCGGTGCCGGGCGGCCCCGAGATCAGGGTGCTCGAGCCTTCCTCGATGCCGCCGCCGAGCAGCATGTCGAGCGCCGGCAGGCCGCTGCCGACCTGGGCGCGGCGCGCCATCTGGCGCGATTCGGCCGCGACGATGCGCGGGTAGACCACCAGGCCGCCGGTGACGATCGAATAATCGTGCGGACCGCGTCGGAACGCGACGCCGCGGTATTTCAGCACACGCACCAGGCGGCGTTCGGCGCCGTATTCGGAATCCGTGTGCTGCAGCGAGATCACGCAATGCGCCACGCTGCGGATCTGCTGGTCACCCTGGAGCGAGGTCTTGTCATCCAACAGGATGGCGGTACAGGCGCGCTTGGCGAAGTACTGCTTGAGCGCCAGCACGTGGCGCCGGTAGCGCAAGGCACTGCCCGACAGCAGCTGCAGCTCGGACAGCGAATCGAGCACCACCCGGGTCGGGTTGAGCTTTTCGACCAGCGCCAGGATCATGTTGTTGGTCTCGCCCAGCTCGACTTCGGACGGATGCAGCACGGTGTACTGGTCGCTCGGGTCGAGCAGGCTTTCCTCGGGAATCACTTCGTGCACGGTGACGCCGTCGAGCGACATGCCGTGCGTCTGCGCCACGGCGCGCAGCTCGACCTCGGTCTCGGCCAGCGTGATGTACAGCACGGTCTCGCCGCGCGCTGCGCCTTCGGCCAGGAACTGCAGCGCCAGCGTGGTCTTGCCGGCGCCCGGGTCGCCTTCGACCAGGTACAACCTGTCCCGGGTCAGGCCGCCGCCGAGCACATTGTCGAGCCCGGGAATGCCGGTCGAGATGAATGCCGTGCTGGAGTTGTTCTGGATACTCATGAATCGTCTTCCGGTGGGAATTGCCGACAAAGAGCGGCAAGCATTAATGATGACACAAGTTCTACGGCATCAGAACAACTCGTTCCGCACCGCGTCGCGCTGCTTCTGCTCGGCCGGCGCCGGGATGCCGACGTCGAGCGACTGCACGCCGGTGCCGGGCGGGTTCTCGGCATAGTAATACTCGTCGCCGACCAGCACCAGGCCGGCCGGCACCGGGCGCTCGGCCACCGGCTCGGTTTTCAAGGCCTGCTGCATGAAGCCGATCCAGATCGGCAGCGCCAGGCCGCCGCCGGTTTCCTTGTTGCCCAGATTGCGCGGCGTGTCGTAGCCGATCCAGGCAATGCCGACCAGGTGCGGCTGGTAGCCGGCGAACCAGGCGTCCATCGAATCGTTGGTGGTGCCGGTCTTGCCGGCGATGTCCGGGCGCTTCAGGACCAGGCCGGCCTTGGCCGCGGTGCCGTGGTGCGCCACGTCCCTGAGCATGCTGTCCATCAGCCAGGCGTTGCGCTCGTCGATCACGCGGTTGGCTTCGACGCCGGCACGCTCGGGGCGGGCTTCGGACAGCACCTTGCCGTCGGCATCGGTCACCTTCGAGATCAAATACGGATTGATGCGGTAGCCGCCGTTGGCGAACACGGAGTATGCGCCGGCCATCTGCAGCGGATTGGTCGCGCCCGCACCCAGCGCCAGCGTCAGGTAGGGCGGGTTCTTGTCCGGATCGAAGCCGAAGCGGGTCGCGTATTCCTGGCCGTAGCGCGCGCCGATCTTGTTCAGGATGCGGATCGAGATCATGTTCTTCGACTTCATCAGGCCGCGCCGCATCGTCATCGGGCCTTCGTACTGGTTGTCGTAGTTCTTCGGTTCCCAGGCCTGGCCGCCGGTCGAGCCGGCGTCGAACGAGATCGGGGCGTCGTTGATCAGGGTCGCCGGCGACAGCCCGCGTTCCAGCGCCGCCGAATAGATGAAGGGCTTGAACGACGAGCCGGGCTGGCGCCAGGCTTGGGTCACGTGGTTGAACTTGCTGCGGTTGAAGTCGAAGCCGCCGACCAGCGCCTGGATCGCGCCGTCGCCCGGATCGACCGCGACGAAGGCCGATTCGACGTCCGGCAGCTGGGTGATGGTCCAGGCCGAGCCGCCGTCCTGGCTGACCCGGATCACGGCGCCGCGGCGGATGCGGCGCGTTTCGGAAGCCTTGGGCGAGAGCCACTCGCGCGCGAACGCCAGGCCCGGTCCGGAGATCGCGATCTCCTCGCCCGAAGCCAGCACCGCACGCACCTGCTGCGGCGAGGCGGCCAGCACGACGGCGGCGACGATGTCGTCGGAGTCTGGATGCTCGGCCAGTTCGGATTCGATGGCTTCGTCGGCGTCGCCCTTGCTGCCGCCCAGGTCGACGTATTTTTCCGGACCGCGGTAGGGATGGCGGCGCTCGTACTCCATCACGCCGCGGCGCAGCGCCAGATAGGCGGCGTCCTGGTCGACCTTGGTGATGGTGGTGAACACGTTCAGGCCGCGCGTGTAGGTGTCTTCCTTGAACTGTTCGTACACCAGCTGGCGCGCCATCTCGGCCACGTACTCGGCATGCACGCCGAACGCCGTGCTGTCGGTCTTGATCTTCAGATCCTCGCCCTTGGCCTGGGCGTACTGGGCGTCTGTGATGTAGCCCAGGTCGTGCATGCGCAGCAGGATGTACTGCTGGCGCTGGCGCGCGCGCTTCGGGTTGACCACCGGGTTGTAGGCCGACGGCGCCTTGGGCAGGCCGGCCAGCATCGCGGCTTCGGCGATGCTGATGTCCTTCAGGTCCTTGCCGAAGTAGATCTGGGCCGCCGAGGCGAAGCCGAACGCGCGCTGGCCCAGGTAGATCTGGTTCATGTAGACCTCGAGGATCTGGTCCTTGCTCAGGTTCTTCTCGATTTTATAAGCCAGCAGCGCCTCGTAGGCCTTGCGCTTGAGGGTCTGCTCGCTCGACAGGAAGAAGTTGCGCGCCACCTGCTGGGTGATGGTCGAGGCGCCCTGGCGCGCGCCACCGGTCGCGTTGTGCAGCGCCGCGCGCAGGATACCCAGGTAATCGATGCCGCCGTGCTCGTAGTAGCGGTCGTCCTCGATCGCCAGCACCGCCTTTTTCATGACATCCGGGATGTCCTTGAAGTGGACCAGGGTGCGGCGCTCCTCGCCGAATTCGCCGATCAGCACGTTATCCGCGGTGAAGATCCGCAGCGGCATCTTGGGGCGGTAGTCGGTCAGGGTGTCGAGCGCGGGCAGGTTCGGGTAGGCCATCGCCAGCGCGAACACGACCACCAGCACGCCACACAGCGCCAGGCCGGACAGCAGGGCCAGCAGGGTGAGCAGGATGCGTTTGGTAGTGCGTGGCGGACGGGCCTTGTTCGACGGCTGCGGGGCCGGCGAGGCCGGCCCGTTCTGGGAAGCTTTCATGCGGGAGTGGGTTCGCTTAAGTGTTCTCTATATTGATCGGTCTCATTATAAGTCACGGTCGCGCCGCGTTCACCGCTGAGCATATTGGCAACAAGTGTGTAAATGGCGTCAATGTTGATCTATCACAGAGAGAAACCAAGTGTCGTTTTCCTGCTTCCTACAGGATGTTCCCGTGAAGAAATTTCTTGTCGCGGGTCATCAGTATTGCTACGATTTAATGTAGTGCCTCACGTTAATGCACTAAATCACAGTTTTCATAACGATTCCCCGAGGCGGGCGTTCAATCAAGCAAAGAGGGAGTACGCTCGTGATCAGTCTAGGTTCCTTGTTCGGACAGTCCAACCCGCCATTGGTCGGGCTCGACATCAGTACGTCCGGCGTGCGCCTGGTGGAGCTGGCCGATGCCGGCAAGGGCGAGCTGCGCCTGGAACGCTACGCGTCGGAGCCGCTGCCGCGCGGGACCGTCGTCGACGGCAACATCGAGAACATCGAGGCGGTGTCGGACGCCGTGCTGCGCGTCTGGAAGAAAAGCGGCACCAAGGCGAAACACGTGGCGCTCGGCATGCCGCCGGCCGCCGTCATCACCAAGAAGATCATCCTGCCGGCCGGCCTGGCCGAAGACCAGCTCGAAGTCCAGGTCGAATCCGAGGCGAGCCAGTATATCCCGTTCGCGCTGGACGAAGTCAGCCTCGACTTCGACGTGATCGGCGCGGCGCCGAACGCGCCCGAAGACATGGAAGTCATGCTGGCCGCGGCGCGGCGCGAGAAGGTCGAGGACCGCGTCGCGATCGCCGAGGCGGCCGGCTTGACGGCCACCGTGATGGACATCGAGTCGTACGCTGCGCGCGCGGCGCTGGAGCGCGTCATCGCGGCCGCGCCGGGCGCATCGGCGGAGCGCATCGTCGCCCTGTTTCAGATCGGCGCGCACGCCACCCATATCTCGGTGCTGCGCAGCGGCGAGACCATCTACGAACGCGAGCAGCCTTTCGGCGGCAACCAGCTGACCCAGGACATCGTACGCGCCTACGGCATCTCCTTCGAGGAAGCCGAGACGCGCAAGAAGGGCGGCGACCTGCCCGACAACTACCGTAACGATTTGCTCAATCCATTTCTAGAGAACGCCGCGCTCGAAGTCACGCGCGCGATCCAGTTCTTCTTCACTTCGACGCCGTACACGCGCATCGACCAGATCTGGCTGGCCGGCGGCTGCGCGCTGCTGCCCGGCCTGCTCGACATCGTGGCCGGGCGCACCCGCATCGCCACCGGCGTGGTCGAGCCGTTCCGCGGCATGCAGATGGGCCCGGGCGTGCGTGAGCAGCAGCTGCGCAACGAGGCGCCGGGTTACCTGGTCGCGTGCGGCCTGGCGCTGCGGAGGTTCGGCTGATGATCCGGATTAACCTGCTCCCGCACCGGGAAGCGAAACGCAAGCAGAAGCAGACCGCCTTCGCGGCCCTGATGGCGCTGGGCGGCCTGGCCGGCGTCGCGCTGGTGCTGGTGATCGGCGGTTACAACGCCAGCCGCATCGCCACCCAGAACGAGCGCAACCTGGTGCTCAAGAACGCCAACGCCGAACTCGACACCCGGATCAAGAAGATCGCAAACCTGAAGTCGGAGATCGAAGCGCTGAAAGCGCGCCAGCAGGCCGTCGAAGACCTGCAGGGCGACCGCAACCAGCCGGTCTACCTGCTCGACGAACTGGTGCGCCAGATGCCGGAAGGCGTCTACCTGAAAAGCTTCAAGCAGGACGGCCAGCGCGTGGTGCTGAACGGTTATGCGCAGTCGCAGGAACGCGTCGCCGAACTGCTGCGCAACCTGGCCGGCAACTCGCCCTGGCTCGAGCGCCCCGACCTGAGCGAAGTGCGCGCCTCGACCCTTACGCAGGGCAAGAGCGCACGCAAGGTCGTGGAATTCACGTTGGCCGTGGCGATCAAGCGCGCGCGCGACAAGGATGGCGACGCCAAAAAGGACGGCGACGCCAAAAAGGGCGGCGCTACCCCGCCGGCCGGAGCCAAGACATGAACATCGATGTGAAACAATTGGGCGCCGACCTGGCGGCCCAGTTCCAGGGCCTGCAGGGCCGCCCGCCCGGCCTGTGGCCGCTGGCGCCGCGCCTGCTGTGCGCGGCCGGCGTGATGGCCGCCGTGCTCGGCCTAGGCTATTTCTTTTATTGGAGCGGTCAGTTCGAGGAGCAGGACACCCTGGCCGAGCAGGAAACCCACCTGCGCGACGACTACAAGCAGAAGATGGCGCAGGCGATCAACCTGGAGGCGCTGGAAGCCCAGCAGCAGCAGGTCAACCGCTACGTCGAGCGCCTCGAGAAGCAGCTGCCGAGCAAGGCCGAGATGGCCGCGCTGCTGTCGGACATCAACCAGGCCGGCCTCGGGCGCGGCCTGCAGTTCGAGCTGTTCAAGCCGGGCCAGGTGCTGGTCAAGGATTACTACGCCGAGCTGCCGATCGACATCAAGGTCACCGGCAGCTACCACGACATCGGCGAGTTCGCCGCCGACATGGCCAAGATGCCGCGCATCGTCACGCTCAACAACCTGTCGCTGAATACCGGGGCCAACGGCACGCTGTCGCTCGACGCGGTCGCCAAGACCTTCCGCTACCTCGACCAGGACGAACTCGAGGCCCAGGCCAAGGCGCGCAAGGCCAAGAAGGCCAAGGCCGGCGCCGACAAGGAGAAGGCATGAGCCGCAGCGCCATCGCAATGACGGCCGCCCTGCTGGCGGCAACCCTGCTGGCCGGCTGCGACAGCGACGAGCGCGAGGTGCGCGACTGGATGGCCGAAGTCCAGCGCGATACCAAGCCGACCGTCAAGCCGCTGGCCGAGCCGAAGGATTTCATTCCCTACGCCTACGGCGCCAAAGCGGAGACCGATCCGTTCAGCCCGAACAAGCTGATGACCGAGCTGGCCAAGGCCGACGTCGCCTCGGCCGACCCCAACAAACCCGACCTGCAGCGTGCGCGCGAACTGCTCGAAACCTTCCCGCTCGACACCATGCACATGGTGGGCACGATGGAGAAGGGCGGCGCCAGCTACGCGCTGGTGCAGATCGACCGTTCGCTGTACCAGGTCAAGCCTGGCCAGCGCATCGGCCAGAATTTTGGCGTCGTCACCCGCGTGAGCGACGCTGCCGTGAATATCCGTGAAGTGGTGCAGGACGCCGCCGGCGAGTGGGTCGAGCGCATGGCGACACTGGAGCTGCAAAGCAAGGAGACAGGAAAATGACCCGACTTGGACGCATGGCGCTTGCCCTGCTGCTGACCCTGCCCGCCCTGCGCGCGCTGGCCCAGGACAACGCGATCGAATCGATCAGCGCCAACCAGCAGGGCGGCAACGTCGTGATCCGGGTGGCAATGAAGGAAGCGCCGGCCAAGCCGCCGATCGGCTTTTCGATCACCAACCCGTCGCGCATCGCGCTCGACTTCGGCGCCACCGCCAATGCCACCGGCAGGAACGTCCAGGACATCAACCTGGGCGACGTGCGCGGCGTGAACGTGGTGCAGGCCGGCGAGCGCACCCGCCTCGTGCTGAACCTGACGCGCCCGTTGAACTACGCCACCTCGATCGACGGCAAGTCGGTGATCGTGACCGTTGAAGGCTCGGGCGGCGTCGCACAGGCAGCCACGGCGCCGGCAGCCACGGCGCCGGCCGGGGGCGCGGGCGCCACGCGCGCACGTAATCTGCTGCGCGACATCGACTTCCGCCGCGGCAGCAACGGCGAAGGCCGCATCGTGGTCGACCTGCCCAACGGCCAGGTCGCGGTCGACGTGCGCCAGTCCGGCAACCAGATCCTGGTCGACTTCCTCAACAGCGGCGTGCCGCCGACGCTGCGCCGCCGCCTCGACGTGAGCGACTTCGGCACGCCGGTCTCGCGCATCACCACCACGCCGCAGGGCGACCGCGTGCACATGGTGGTCGAAGCCCAGGGCAACTGGGAACAGAGCGTGTACCAGAGCGATACCCAGCTGGTGGTCGACGTCAAGCCGGTCAAGGACAACCCGAACCGCCCGGCCGGCGGCAGCGACGGCCAGGCTTACCGCGGCGAGAAGCTGTCGTTCAATTTCCAGAACGTCGAAGTGCGCGCGGCGCTGCAGGCGATCGCCGACATCTCCGGCCTGAACATCATCACCAGCGATTCGGTCGCCGGCAACCTGACGCTGCGCCTGAAAGACGTGCCGTGGGACCAGGCGCTCGACGTGGTGCTGCAGGCCAAGGGCCTGGACATGCGCAAGAACGGCAACGTGCTGTGGATCGCGCCCAAGGAAGAGCTGCTGACCAAGGAAAAGCTCGAGCTCGAGCAAAGGGCACAGATCTCCGACCTGGAACCGCTGCGTTCCGAGATCTTCCAGCTGAACTACCAGAAGGCCGAGGCCTTCCGTACCGTGTTCGGCCTGGACCAGAACGGCGCGGCCAGCGGCGGCGCCGACAACCGCAACCGCGTGCTGTCCAAGCGCGGCAGCGCGATCATCGACGGGCGCACCAACCAGCTGTTCGTGACCGACATCGCGTCCAAGATCGAAGACATCCGCAAGCTGATCCAGAAGGTCGACGTCGCCACCAAGCAGGTGCTGGTCGAGGCGCGCCTGGTCGAGGCCAATGACGGCTTCTCGCGCAACCTGGGCGCCAAGCTCGGCATTTCGGACATGCGCGCCATCCGTGGCGGCGACGCCGGCTACCAGGTCAGCGGCAACAATCGCATCGCGATCGGCGGCAATTTCAATGGGGTGGCCGAAACCACCGGCCAGGTCGCAGCCTCCACCGCATCGCTGGCCAATACCCAGCTGGTCAACCTGCCGGCGGCCGGCATCAACGGTGCCAACGCGCCCAGCATCGCGTTCTCGCTGTTCAATGCCGCCGCCAACCGCTTCCTGAATCTGGAGCTGTCGGCACTGGAAGCCGACGGCAAGGGCAAGATCATCTCCAGCCCGCGCGTGGTCACCGAGGACAACGTCCCGGCGATCATCGAGCAGGGCGTCGAGCTGCCGTACCAGCAGGCCACCAGCAGCGGCGCGACCTCGGTCCAGTTCCGCAAGGCCAGCCTGAAGCTGGAGGTGACGCCGCAGATCACGCCGGACGGCAACGTGGTGCTGGACGTCGACGTCGCCAAGGATTCGCAGGGCGCCAACACGACCGCCGGCCCGGCGATCAACACCCAGCACGTGCGCACCAAGGTGATGGTCGAGAACGGCGGCACCGTGGTGCTGGGCGGTATCTACCAGCAGACCCAGACCACCGACATCAACAAAGTGCCGCTGGTCGGCGACATCCCGGTGCTGGGTAACCTGTTCAAGAGTACCCAGCGGGTCGACAACAAGACCGAGCTGCTGGTCTTCATCACGCCTAAAATCGTGGCCGAACGCCTGCAGAACGGGCACTGACACGAACGCAACCGAAGCTTTTCACGCAAGAACAACCGACAACAATCGCTGACATGACTGACTTCAACAACCCATCCGTGCGCGGCTCCGGCAAGCGCGTTCCCGTCCTCCTGACCGCGCTCGTGGCCGCGGCGCTGCTGGCCGCCTGCGGCGGCGGCGGCGGCAATCCCGGCGCGGTCGGCCCGACGACCGGCAGCGGCGGCACCGGTACCGGCGGCACCGGCGGCACCGGCACCGCAACCCAAGGCAAGACGGCGCTGCAGGTGGTCGACAGCAGCGGCGCCCAGACCACCAGCATCGCCGGCGGCCAGACCGCGACCATCAAGGCGACCGTGACTCTGGATTCGGGCCAGCCGGCTGCGAACGCACTGGTCACCTTCAGCGCCGGCACCAGCGGCATGGTGGTGTTCGATCCCGCCAACGGCGCCGTCACGACCGACGCCAACGGCCTGGCCGTGATCAAGCTGCGTTCGGCCAGCACGACGTCGGCCGGCGCCGTGGCGATCACCGCGACCTCGGTCGATGCGGCCGGCAAGACCACGACCGCCAACGTCAACCTGTCGTTCGGCGCGGCGCCGCTGACCGTGGGCACGCTGTCGCTGGTACCGGCCCCGACCAGCGCTCTGCCGGCCTTCAATACCGTGGCGCTGAACATTCCGCTGACCAGCGGCGGCCAGCCGGCCACGGCCGCCACCGGCCTGAGCATGACCTCGCTGTGCGTCGGCGACGGCACCGCGACCCTGGTCCCGGGCACGCTGTCCAACGGCGTCCAGCTCGCCACTTACACCAACAACGGCTGCCTGCGCGGCACCGACGTCATCACCGTCTCGGCCGGCAATTCCAGCCAGACCATCAATGTGCCGGTGGCGGCCGCCAACATCGGCAGCATCGCCTTCTCCGGTTCCAGCCTGAGCGGCTCGTCGATCGTGCTGAAGGGCTCGGGCGGCCAGGGACGTTCGGAGTCGGCCCAGCTGACCTTCAAGGTGGTCGACCAGCACGGCAACGGCCTGGCCGGCGTCGACGTCGACTTCACGCCGACCACCACCACCGGCGGCCTGAGCGTGACGCCGACGCGCGCCACCACCGACGCCAGCGGCAACGTCGCCACCATGGTGTCTTCGGGTACGATCCCGACGCCGGTCCGCGTCAGCGCCACGGCGACGCGCAACAACGTGACCGTCTCCGGACTGTCGGACACCCTGACCGTGTCGACCGGCCTGCCGATCCAGAAAAACATGTCGATGAGCGCCGACAAGTACAACATCGAAGGCGGCAACTACGATGGCATCGTGGCCAACGTCACCCTGCGCCTGGCCGACCAATACAACAATCCGGTCTCGGACGGCACCGCGATCAACTTCGTCAGCGAAGGCGGCGCCGTCGGCAGCTCGGCCCAGGGTGCCTGTACCACCCTCGGCGGCGCCTGCACCGTGCAGCTCACCAGCCAGGCATTCCGTCCGACCAATGGCCGGGTGACGGTGCTGGCCTACGCCCAGGGCATCGAAGATTTCGTCGACCTCAACGGCGATGGCCAGTACAGCTGCACCAACTACGTCGATGCCAACGGCAAGGTGCCGACGACCTACCGTCCGCTGGTCGACACCTGCCTGTCCGGCGGCGAGCCGTTCACCGACATGGGCGATCCCTTCCTCGACACCGGCAACCTGGGTTCGATGGCCGGCCTGTCCGGCTCGACCAGCCTGGACGGCTCCTACGATGCGGACAAGGGCGACCTGCCGTTCCCGTACGGGCACACGGGCTACTCCAGCCAGGGCGACGGCAAATTCGGCCTGAATTACATCCGCCGCTCGATCGAAATCGTGTTCAGCAATTCGACCGCCTACCTGACGCGCCTGGTTTGCACCAGCAGCGGCTGCCGCGACTGGACGTCTGCGGATGGCAACGCGAGCCTGATCGCAGGTGTCGCCGGCGCCACCTGCAGCCCGCAGACCCTGAATTTCCGCCTGAGCGATTCGAACAACAATCCGCTGCCGGCCGACACGACGATCACGACGACGGATGGGGTGAAGTTGTCGACTGGAACGTATTCGCCGGCAACCGTGAACTCGTCCAACGTAATCGGCGGCACCGTGCACTCGGTGTCCGTCAAGCCGGACAGCGCGTGCGCAGCGGGCGGCTTCTCGATCCAGGTGACGACGCCGAAAGGGAACGCCACGAGTTTCGGCTTCAGTTCGCAATAAGCCTCGGCGCGCACAGGTTGCCAGTATTGATCCGGCAAGGTATTTTCCGGTTACACTGGCACTGACCTGTACAACACGCGGCATCCGATAGGAAAACAAACGGCCAAGTGAGATACTTGGCCGTTTTTTTTATTTGTGAAGACACTGTGGGCGACGCGAAGAAGAACAATATATTTTTGGTTGGTTTGATGGGCGCGGGGAAAACCACCATCGGCCGGCTGCTGGCGCGGCGCCTGAATATGGCGTTCATGGATTCGGACCACGAAATCGAAGCGCGCACCGGCGCCTCGATCCCGTGGATCTTCGAGATCGAAGGCGAACCGAGCTTCCGGCGGCGCGAAGCCGAGATGATCCGCGAGCTGAGCGCGCAGTGCGGCATCGTGCTGGCCACCGGCGGCGGCGCCGTGCTGAACCCGGAAAGCCGCAAGCTGCTGGCCGAGCGCGGCATCGTGATCTACCTGCGCGCCAGCGTCGGCAGCATCCTGCAGCGCACCTCGCACGACAAGAACCGGCCGCTGCTGCAGACCGCCGACCCGCGCAGGAAGCTCGAAGACCTGACCGCCCAGCGCGAGCCGCTGTACCGCGAGATCGCCGACCTGGTCATCGACACCGGCCGGCCTAACGTACAATCGATGGTACAGACAATACTGGACCAGGTAGCGGCGCTGAACGCGGCGCGCGCGCGGTCCGAGGCAAGGACGAGAATGAACGAACAGCCATGGTTTTCCATTGAGGTCGAACTGGGCGAGCGCAGCTACCCGATCATGATCGGGCGCGGCTTGCTGGACGATGGCGCGCTGCTGATGAAGCACATCGGCGGCGCTGGCGGCAAGGTGGCCGTCGTCACCAATACCACCGTGGCCCCGCTGTACCTCGAGAAGGTGGCGGCGCCGCTGCGCGCGGGCGGGCGCGAGGTGGTCCCGATCATCCTGCCGGACGGCGAAGAATATAAAAACTGGGAGCACCTGAACCTGGTGTTCGATGCGCTGCTGGCCAACAAGTGCGACCGCAAGACCACGCTGGTGGCGCTGGGCGGCGGCGTGATCGGCGACATGACCGGCTTTGCGGCCGCCACCTACATGCGCGGCGTGCCGTTCGTGCAGATCCCGACCACGCTGCTGGCGCAAGTCGACTCCTCGGTCGGCGGCAAGACCGGCATCAACCACCCGCTCGGCAAGAACATGATCGGCGCGTTCTACCAGCCGCGCGCCGTGATCGCCGACACGGCCACGCTCGACACGCTGCCCGAGCGCGAGCTGTCGGCCGGCCTGGCCGAGGTGATCAAGCACGGCGCCATCCTCGACGCCGGCTTCTTCGACTGGATCGAGGCCAACATCGGTGCGCTGGTCGCGCGGGATTCAGCCGCGCTCGCGCACGCGATCGCGCGCTCGTGCGAGATCAAGTCCGACGTGGTCAAGCGCGATGAGCGCGAGGGCGGCCTGCGCGCCGTGCTCAACTTCGGCCACACCTTCGGCCACGCGATCGAAGCGGGCCTGGGCTACGGCGCCTGGCTGCACGGCGAGGCGGTCGGCTGCGGCATGGTGATGGCGGCCGACCTGTCGCGCCGCCTCGGCCACATCGACGACGCCGCGCTCGAACGCGTGCGCGCGCTGGTCGCCGCGGCCGGCCTGCCGACCGTCGCGCCGGACCTGGGCGCGCAGCGCTGGATCGAGCTGATGGAAGTCGACAAGAAGAACGAGGGCGGGGCGATCAAGTTCATCCTGGTCAAGCCGCTGGGCAGCCCGAACGTCGGCAACGCGCCGCGCGAGCTGCTGATGGCGACGCTGCAGGCCACCGTGGGCGCATCGACGGGAGAGCGGCCGGCATGATCGACTTCGACGCCCACCTCGCACCGTATGCGGCGCATTCTTCGAAATCGCGTGGGCGTCGTTTTCCGGAAGGGCCGGCCGGCGCGCGCAGCGAATTCCAGCGCGACCGCGACCGCATCATCCACTCGACCGCGTTCCGCCGGCTCGAATATAAAACCCAGGTGTTCCTGAACCACGAGGGCGACCTGTTCCGCACGCGCCTGACGCACTCGATCGAGGTCGCGCAGATCGCGCGCACGCTGGCGCGCAGCCTGCGCCTGAACGAAGACCTGGTCGAGGCGCTGGCGCTGGCGCACGACCTTGGCCACACGCCCTTCGGCCACGTCGGCCAGGACGTGCTGAACGAATGCATGCACGACTACGGCGGCTTCGAGCACAACCTGCAAAGCCTGCGCGTGGTCGACCATCTGGAAGAGCACTACGGCGCCTTCGACGGCCTGAACCTCACGTTCGAAACGCGCGAAGGCATCCTGAAGCACTGCTCGCTGACCAACGCGCGCCAGCTGGGCGAACTCGGGCAGCGCTTCATCGACAAGAAGCAGCCCAGCCTGGAAGCGCAATTGGTCAACCTGGCCGACGCGATCGCCTACAACAACCACGACATCGACGACGGCCTGCGCTCCGGCCTGCTCACCATGAAGCAGATGGAAGAGGTCGAGCTGTTCGCGCGCCTGCACCGCGAAGTGGTGCGCCAGTACCCGGGCCTGCCGGGCCGGCGCGAGCTGTACGAGACGATCCGCCGGATGATCACGGCGATGACGGTCGACCTGGTCGAAGCCTCGAGCGCGCTGATCCTGGACGCCAATCCGCAATCGATCGAGGACGTGAGGAACAGCCCGCCGCTGATCCGCTTCTCGGACTCGATGCGCGCCGAGACCTCGGCGCTGAAGCGCTTCCTGTACGCCAACCTGTATCGCCACTTCCAGGTCAACCGCATGCGCGTGAAAGCCAGCCGCGTGATGCGCGAGCTGTTCGAGGCCTTCATGACCGACCCGGTGCTGCTGCCGCCCGACTACCAGGTGGCATCGGGCGACACTCACAAGCAGGCCAGAAAGATCGCCGACTACATCGCCGGCATGACCGACCGCTACGCGATCAAGGAACACAAGCGCATCTATTCGCTCGACACCTTCTGATCACTCGCTGCGCGCGAACACGCGCACGCGGTGCCCATCCGGATCGGCGCCGCAGAAGGTGTAGCCGAAGTCCAGCTCCAGCGGCGCCTGCAGGATGCGCAGTCCGGCTTCCTTCCATTTCACGTGCAAGGCATCGACCTCGGCCTGGTCGCCGACACGGAAGGCCAGCTCGCTGCCGCTGCCATGAAAGTCCGCGGCCGGCTTCACGCCCGGCTTGGCCCACAGGCCGAGGATGCGGCCATGTTCGAGCGCGAACAACTGGAAGGTCGGCATGGCTTCGATCGGCTCGGCGTCCAGAAGCCGCGCATAAAGCTTGGCGCTTTCGGCGGGCGAATCGACGTAGAGGATGGTGTAGTTCGGGGTGTGCATCGCTTGGCTCCTTCAGTGGTTGGAATGGAGCCAGTGTAGGCAAGGCGACTGTCAGAACCTGTCAGCAGTCGACATGCACGGCTCAGCGCTCCGGGATGCCTTCGCTGGCGCGCCATTCCTGCAGCAAGGCGCGACGCTGGCGCGGGTAGCGCGCCTGCGTCGATTCGAGCGCGGCGATGCGGTCCAGGCGGAAGTGGCGAAAACCCTGGCGCAGTTCGCACCAGGCGGCCAGCATGCGGATGCGTTCGAAAAAACCGAGCGCCACCGGCCAGACCGTGCGGCGCGAGCTCTGGCCGGCCTCGTCGCGGTAGTCCAGCACCAGCTTGCATTCGTCGCGCAGCGCAGCGCGGATCGCCTCCATGTGCAGATTCGAGGCATCCATCTCGCGCGCGGGCGCGACCAGCAGACCGGTGCCGTCGAGCGTGCGGCGCAGTTCGTCCGGCAGCACCGCGGCGATCTTCTCGACCGCTTCGCGCGCGGCCGCAGCCAGGCGCGCGTCGCCGTGCTCGCCGACCCAGCGTCCGCCCAGCACCAGCGCCTCGATCTCGTCTTCGGTGAACATCAGCGGCGGCAGCAGGAAGCCGGGTTTCAGGACGTAGCCGATGCCGGGCTCGCCCTCGATGCGGGCGCCCTGGTCGCGCAGCAGGGCGATGTCGCGGTACAGTGTGCGCAGGCTGATGCCGAGTTCCTGCGCCAGCGTGTCGCCGACCACCGGCGTGCGGCGGCGGCGCAAGGCCTGCAGCAGGGCGAGCAGGCGTTGCGCGCGCGTCATCGGATCGCTTGTGTGGGCTTCAGCCGAACAGCGTCGGCTGCCCCAGCTGTTCGAGCAGCTTCTTGACCGGCGCCGGCAGCGGCGCGGTGGCGATCGCGGCCAGGTCCCACCAGACGTGGCCGAGCGGCGTGTCGGCGCGCCTGGCCAACGCGATGCGGTAAGGCTGGATGTGCAGCTTGTAATGGGTAAAGCCGTGCACCAGCGGCAGCAGCGGTTCCACTTCACTGACATCGCCGAACTCGCGGGCGGCATTGGCCAGCGTGGCTGCGTCGACATCCTCCGCATCGTCGAGCCCCACGTGGCCGTCGAATTCGGGCAGCGACAGCAGGCCGCCCCAGATGCCCGATTCCGGCCGCTGCTGCAGCAGCACCTGGCCGGCGTCGACGACCGCCAGCATCAGCGCGCGCTTTTCCGGCGTCGTCTTTTTCGGCTTCGGCACCGGCAGCACGCCGGTGCGGTCGGTGGCGTAGGCCACGCAGCGATCCTGCAGCGGACAGCGCTTGCAGTCGGGTTTGCCGCGCGTGCACAGCGTCGCACCGAGGTCCATCAAGCCTTGTGTGTAGGCTTCGATGCCGTCGCCCTCCGGCAGCAGGGCGTCGGCCCGTCTCCACAACGCATCTTCGACCGGCTTGATGCCCGGGTACTGGTCGACGCCGAACACGCGCGCGAACACGCGTTTCACGTTACCGTCCAGGATCGCGGCGCGGGTACCATAGGAAAACGCGGCGATGGCGGCGGCCGTCGAACGGCCGATGCCGGGCAGCTCGGCCAGCAGCGCCGGGTCGCTCGGGAACGCGCCGCCGTAGGCCTCGACCACGCGCTTGGCGCAGGCGTGCAGGTTGCGCGCGCGGGTGTAGTAACCCAGGCCGCTCCAGTGCGCCATGACGTCTTCGAGCGGCGCTTCGGCCAGCGCCTGCACGGTCGGGAAGCGCTCCAGGAAGCGCGCGTAATAGCCGAGCACCGCGGTCACTTGCGTCTGCTGCAGCATGATTTCGGACAGCCAGACGCGGTAGGCGTCGCGCGTGTTCTGCCAGGGCAGGGCGTGGCGGCCGTGCGCCTTTTGCCAGTCGATCACGGCGCGCGAAAAGCTTGGGTCTTCCAGTTCGGCGATGCTGAATTCAGTTAATCGTTTCATGCAGCTTCCAGTTGGGGCGACTCGGCGCCGAGCGCCGCATGCACCGCGCCGCTCAAGGCGGCCAGTTGATTGCGCACCTTGTCCAGGTCGGCGCGCGCGGCATCAAAAGCCGCGATCTTCTGCTCCAGGTTCTCGGTCGCATCGTGGATGCGCTGGATCGAGGCCTGGCGATGCTTGAGCTGCTCGCGGTGCTGGCGCACCTGGGTCTCGAGCGGCGCCATGATCACCTTCAGCCAGGCTTCGACGTCGGCATTCACCGCGCGCAGCACGTGTTTTACGCGCGAGGCGATCGAGTCGAAGAAGCGTTCCAGCAGCACGCCGCGGCTCGTAATCAGCAGCGTTGCGGTGCCGAACTGCTTGACGTAGACGGCTTCGATGGCGTCGATCTCGGCGGCGTAGCGCGCCAGCGAGAGCGGCATCGGCATCGTCATCGACAGCGCGTGCTCGGCCGCGAACTTGCGGTACATGGTTTCCATCATCGCGCCGATCTCGCCGATCTTGCCGGTGGCCGCGCCCAGGTCGGCGCGCACCGCTTCGAAAAAGGCGCGCACCGGGGCGCGCGTGCCGGTGCCGAAGCGTGCCGCCTGCATCGCCGTGCGCACGGCGTCGATCTGCCCCTGCACCACGTCCATGCCGACCGTGCTGTAGAGTTCCGTCGACAGCGTGGTGAACACTGCGCGCGTGCCCTGCAGCTTGAACAGGCTGGCGTCGAATTCCTTCTTTTCCATGTCGACGCGGCGCGCCATGTGAGCGATCACGCCTTGGTTCTTGCCGCGCAGGCTTTTCAGTTCGTCCTGCTGCTCGACCAGGTCGCGCGCGCGCGCGCCGAGCAGCGCCTGCTGGCCGGCATCGAGCAGTTCCAGGTCGCGCGCCAGCTGGCCGCGCAGGATGCTTTGCCGCGCCGGCACCAGCTGGTTGAACAGTGCCGCTTCCAGCAAGCCGAGGCGGCTCTTTTCGAACAAGGCCATGTCGCCGTTGATCTTGCCGACCAGCGCCTTTTGCGCCGAGACCGGGAACACGTTCGCAGCGCCCACGCCGAGCAACTGCGCCACGCTCTGTTGCTGGCGCGCGATCGTGGCGTCGTTGTCCTGCGCGCTTTTCAGCTCGTCCCACAGCGCGTCGATCTTGTTCAGCACGACGATGCGGCCAGGACCGTTGCCGATGTGGTCGCGCCAGACCTCGATGTCGCTCTTGGTCACGCCGGTCTCGGCGGCCAGGATGAACAGCACCGCGTGCGCGTTCGGGATCAGGTTCAGCGTCAGCTCGGGCTCGGTGCCGATCGCGTTCAGGCCGGGCGTGTCGAGGATCACCAGGCCCTGCTTGAGCAGCGGATGCGGGAAGTTGATCAGCGCGTGGCGCCACTGCGGGATCTCGACCAGGCCATCGTCGCCGAGCGTGCCGGCCAGGTCCGGATCGTCGGGATCGTACAGGCCGTAGCGCTGCGCTTCCTCGGCCGGCACGCGCCGCGTCAGGCTGACCTGGCGGAAGGCTTCGCTCATGCGTTCGGGTGCGTTCAGATCGAGCGGCAACGCTGTCCAGGCCCCGGCGTCGTCGCGCCAGTCGCCGGTGGACAGGTGCTCTGCGCGCGTCTCGATCGGCAGCAGGCGGATCGACGGGGGCAGCGCGGCATCCCAGGCCAGCTCGGTCGGGCACATGGTGGTGCGGCCCGGACTGGACGGCACGATGCGCTGGCCGTAGTCGGCGAAGAAGATCGCATTGATCAGCTCCGACTTCCCGCGCGAGAACTCGGCCACGAAGGCGACCGACAGGCGCTCGTCCTGGATGCGGCGCAGCGCCTGCTGCAAGCGCTGGTCGCCGGCGTCATCCAGCAGTTCGGCGGCTTGCACCCAGGTGCGGTAGCGTTCCAGCGTCTCGGCGACACGCGCGCGCCAGTCGCCATATTGATGTAAATCTTGCATGCTCGGCGTCTCTCGTTGGCCTTACCGCTGGCAGGTCGCACAGTAGAAAGTAGAGCGCTGGCCCTGCTTGATCTGGCGGACCGGGGCGCTACAGTTGCGGCAGGGCACTCCAGCACGATCATAGACGAAATATGTCTGCTGGAAATATCCAGATTGACCATTTACCGCAATAAAGTCACGCAAGGTGCTGCCGCCTTGCACGATGGCGGCGGCGAGGATGTCGCGGATCGCTTCGGCCAGCTTGTCGTAGCGCGCGCGGCTGATCTTGCCGGCCGCCGTCTTCGGGTTGATCCCGGCGCGGAACAGGCTTTCGCAGGCGTAGATGTTGCCGACGCCGACCACGATGTCGCCGGCCAGCAGCACCTGCTTGATCGGCGCACTGCGATTGCGCGTGGCCTTGTGCAGCAGCGCCCCCGAAAAACCGTCTTCGAGCGGCTCGACGCCGAGTTCGCGCAGCAGCACGTGCTGCTCGAGTTCGCCGTCGTCGTGGGCATGCCAGAGCACCGCGCCGAAGCGGCGCGGGTCGTGCAGGCGCAGCACTTGCCGTCCTTCGGGTCCCTTCACGACGAGGTCGAAATGATCGTGCTTCTTGAGTTCCGTCCCTTCGGGCAGCACGCGCAAGTGGCCCGACATGCCGAGGTGGACGATCAGCGTGCCGTGCTCGAACCGGATCAGCAGGTATTTGCCGCGCCGGCCCGTGCCGAGGATGCGGCGCCCTGCCAGCAGTTCGCGCAGCTTGGGCGGGAAGGGCCAGCGCAGGCCTTCGCGGCGCAGGATGACGTCTTCGACGATGCGGTCTTCGAGGTGCGGCGCGACGCCGCGCCGGGTGACTTCAACTTCCGGTAGTTCAGGCATGTACTCGTTTATCCGACGTAGAAACTGTGTAAATTCGTGTTGCGGCGGCGCACGCGCGACAGGCGAACAGCGTAGAATCGGACATCTTTTTGATGTGGGGGTGCCTTGAAAAACGCTTTCGCCATTGTAACTCTCTCCGCCTTGCTGTCGGCGTGCGCCGTGGCGCCCAAGCAGCAGCCGGCGCCGGACAACGCCGACCAGCCGCTGGCCGCCGCCGAAGCCGCCGACGCTGCCCGCAGCGGCCAGTCCCAGGCCGCCCAGGAAGGCGCGGACGAGAACGTGCCGAACGTGAAAATGACGCCCCAGATGATGACCCAGCTCATGGGCGCCGAGCTGGCCTTCAAGAAGGGCGACTGGCAAGGCCCGTATCTCACGATGATGAGCCTGGCGCAGCAGACCCGCGATCCGCGCCTGGCCAAGCGCGCCGCCGAGATGGCGCTGTCGGCCAAGCAGGCCGACGACGCGCTGGCCGCGGTCAAGCTGTGGCGCGAATTCGCCCCGAACTCCGATGAGGCCAACCAGTACTATCTGGGGCTGGTGGTCCTGTCCGACAACCTCGGCGAAGCAGAAAAACTGCTGAAACAGCGCCTGGCCGACGCCACCCCCGGCGCACGCGGCCTGGTGATGTTCCAGATGCAGCAGCTGCTGCTGCGCGCCAAGGACAAGGAAGCGGCCGCGGCCATGCTCGAGCGCCTGGTCGCGCCCTACCCGAACATGATGGAAAGCCACGTCGTGCTGTCGCAGGCGGCGCTGGCGCGCAACGACAAGGCCGCCGCCCAGCGCGAAGCGCGCAGCGCGCTCCAGCTCAAGCCCGATTCCGAGATCGCCGTGCTGACGCTGGCCCAGGTCAGCGACAACGAAGCCCAGGCGACCCAGGTGCTGCACGATTATCTGGGCGCGCACCCGGACGCGCGCGAGGTGCGCGTGGCCTACGCCAGATTGCTGGTCAACGCCAGGCAGTACGACGCCGCCCGCGCCGAATTTCTGGCGCTGGACAAGGCCCAGCCCGACAATCCGGCCACGCTGTACGCGCTCGGCATCCTGTCGATGCAGATGAACGACCAGAAGGGCGCCGAGGGCTACTTCAGCCGCTTCGTCGACCTGGCCGAAAAGACCCCGAGCGAAGAGACCGATCCGACCAAGGCGATCCTGATCCTGTCCCAGCTGGCCGAAGAAAAGGGCGACAACAAGGCCGCGCTGGCCTGGCTCGACCGTTTGGAGACCGAGGACCCGAAGATGGCTTTCGGCGCCGAGCTGCGCCGCGCCCAGCTGACCGCGAAGGACGGCGACGTGACCGGCGCGCGTAAACTCCTGTCGACGCTCAAGACCGCCGACCCGGCCGAGCAGGCCCAGATCCTGCTGGTCGAGGCGCAGATCCTGCGCGACGCCGGCAAGCCGCAGGAAGGCTTCAAGTTGCTGGAGCAGGGCGCCAAGCGCTTCCCCGACAACACCGACTTCCTGTACGACTACGCGCTGATGGCCGAAAAGCTGGGCCGCACCGACGTCATGGAAAAGACCTTGCGCCAGGTGATCGCCAAGCAGCCGCAGAACCAGCAGGCCTACAACGCGCTCGGCTACTCGCTGGCCGACCGCAACGTACGCCTGAAGGAAGCCTACGCGCTGGTCGACAAGGCGCTCAAAATGGCGCCGGAAGACCCGTTCATCATGGACAGCATGGGCTGGGTGCAGTACCGCATGGGCCATCTGGATGCCGCCGAAGCGCAGCTGCGCAAGGCTTACGGCCTGCGCAGCGATCCTGAAATCGCCGTGCACCTGGGCGAGGTGCTGTGGAGGAAGGGCGACAAGGACGGCGCCCGCAAGCTGTTCCTCGAGGCCCAAGCCAAGGACCCCAAGAACGACGCCCTCAAGAGCACCCTCGCACGCCTGCGTACCAGTCTGTGAGCCAGTCCGTCATTTCTCGTTTTAGATTATGTCGATCCGTTTTCTCCTGAATGCGGCCGTGACCGCCGGCGTCCTCGCGCTGGCCGGTTGCGCCGCCCCCGCCGGCCACGTGGCCGATCCGAATGCCCAAGTCGGCGCCTACCGCGACACCATCGACCTGACCGGCCGCCTGTCCGTCAACTACATGAAGGACGGGCAAGTGCAGCCGCTGAGCGGCAAGTTCGAATGGAGCCAGAAGCCCGGCGTCATCGACGTTGCGCTGCTCAATCCGCTGGGCCAGACGCTGGCCGAGATCAGCGTCACGCCGCAGGCCGCCACGCTCACCCAGGGCAACAAGCCGCCGCGCACCGCCGGCGACATCGACACCTTGAGCGCCCAGGCGCTCGGCTTTCCGCTGCCGGTGAGCGGCCTGCGCGACTGGATGCAGGGCTACGCCACCGATGCGGCGGGCAAGCGCTTCGTCGCTTCGCCGGTCAGGAACAGCGTGGTCACCAACGACGGCTGGCGCCTGACGTTCGCGACCTGGCAAGACCAGCCGGCCGGCGCGTCGGGCTCATCCGCCGCGCCGATGCCGCAGCGCATCGACATCGCACGCGGCTCCGCCGCCAACGGTGATGCGCTCGACATCCACGTGATCCTCGATCCGGCGCTCTGACATGGCATTGACTTCCCTGCACGACTGCCCGGCCCCGGCCAAGCTGAACCTGTTCCTGCACGTCACCGGCCGCCGGCCCGACGGCTATCACCTGCTGCAATCGGTATTCACCCTGATCGACCGCAGCGATACCCTGCATTTCGACTTGCGCGCGGACGAGCAGATCGTGCGCAGCAACGACGTGCCCGGCGTGCCTGCCGAGCAAGACCTGATCGTGCGTGCGCTGCGTTCCCTGCAGCGCGAGGTCGGACAGCGCCACGGCCGCAAGCCGCCCGGCATCGAGGTTGCTGTGGAAAAGCGCTTGCCGATGGGCGGCGGGCTGGGCGGCGGCTCGTCCGATGCCGCCACCGCGCTGATGGCGGCCAATCACCTGTGGCAAGCCGGATTGAGCGACGCTGAACTGATGGCGATCGGCTTGCCGCTGGGCGCCGACATCCCGTTCTTTCTGTTTGGCGAAACCGCGTTCGCCGAGGGCGTGGGGGAGGCCTTGCAAGCCGTTCCGGGGCCGGATTGCTGGTATGTAGTGATCGAACCGGGCGTCGCTGTGCCAACCGCTGCAATTTTTACTGCTCCAGATTTGACAAGAAGCACGAAAGCCATTACAGTAGCGGACTTCCTAGGGAGGCAAACCGATTCTAGCGATTTGGTTGGCTTCGGGAAAAATGATTTGCAGGACGTGGCAGTTCGCCTGTTCCCGCCGGTAGCCGAGGCGATCGAATGGTTGAGCGGTCATGGAGCGGCCAGGATGACTGGTTCAGGAGCGTGCGTGTTTTGTGCGTTTTCCAGCGAGCAGGAAGCGGAGCGGGTGCTGCAGCATGTACCGGCGAAGTGGAAAGCGTGGAAAGCCAAATCGCTAACGCAGCATCCGATGAAATCGCTCTTGCAAATCAACAGGTTGTAGAATAAAATTCTGCCTGTCGACGCAGCGACGAAATACAAATCGAAGCGTAGACGAGTAGTACAAGTTTCAGCGTAGGGGAATCGCCAAGCTGGTTAAGGCACCGGATTTTGATTCCGGCATACCAAGGTTCGAATCCTTGTTCCCCTGCCAAAGTTATTTGCCTGGACTGTCGATGACTCGTGCTCCAGCAGGCAACCGAAGTGGAGCCGCCTTGAGCGGCCCATTTTTTTTGTAGCTCAGCCGTTGATTTTATTGCATGCGCTTATTGCATTGCGCTTCTTGAATTCCGGCTTTCAAAAGTTTTTTCATTACTCTTCTGGGACTCCCCATGGCTTACGAAAACCTGATGGTTTTTACCGGCAATGCCAATCCGGCGCTAGCAGAAGGGGTCGCAAAAAGCCTCGGTCTTCCACTCGGCAAGGCCGTGGTATCGAAGTTCTCCGACGGCGAAGTCATGGTCGAAATCAACGAGAACGTTCGTGGCAAGGACGTCTTCGTCCTGCAATCGACCTGCGCTCCCACCAATGACTCTCTGATGGAAATCATGCTGATGGTCGACGCTCTCAAGCGCGCATCGGCAGGCCGCATCACCGCGGCGATTCCCTACTTCGGCTATGCCCGCCAGGACCGCCGCCCGCGTTCCGCGCGCGTCGCGATCTCGGCCAAGGTGGTCGCCAACATGCTGGAAGAAGCCGGCGTCGAGCGCGTCCTGATCATGGACCTGCACGCCGATCAGATCCAGGGTTTCTTCGACATCCCGGTCGACAACATCTACGCATCGCCGCTGCTGCTGGGCGACCTGCAGCGCAAGAACTACGACGACCTGCTGGTCGTGTCGCCGGACGTCGGCGGCGTGGTGCGCGCGCGCGCGCTGGCCAAGCGCCTCGGCTGCGACCTGGCGATCATCGACAAGCGCCGCCCGAAGGCGAACGTGTCGGAAGTCATGAACATCATCGGTGAAGTCGAAGGCCGCAACTGCGTGATCATGGACGACATGGTCGACACCGCAGGCACGCTGACCAAGGCCGCCGAAGTCTTGAAAGAGCGCGGCGCCAAGAAAGTCGTGGCGTACTGCACGCACCCGGTGCTGTCCGGCCCGGCGATCGACCGCATCACCAACTCGCCGCTGGACGAGCTGGTCGTGACCGACACCATTCCGCTCAGCCCGGCTGGCCAGGCGTGCGGCAAGATCCGCCAGCTGACCTGTGCACCGCTGCTGGCCGAGACCTTCAAGCGTATCGTGAAGGGCGATTCGGTCATCTCGCTGTTCGTCGATTAAAAGTTACCGTCGTCCCGGCGCAGGCCGGGACGACCGCATATCTGATTTTCTTGAGCGCGCAAGCGCTCTTTCTTTGATGTCCCTGGTCGCGGGGACATCGCAACCGGGCAATCGGGCCGGCAGCGTTGCCGGCATTCGAGCCCTTTATTTTGGAGTAACACCATGAAAGTCGTCGCATTCAACCGCGAACTGCAGGGGACCGGAGCGAGCCGCCGCCTGCGTAAAGCTGGCCAGACCCCGGGCATCATCTACGGTGGCGCCGCTGCCCCGGCACTGATCGCCGTGGACGGTAACGCCCTCTGGCACGCGCTCAAGAAAGAAGCATTCCACGGTTCCGTGCTGGACCTGGAAATCGAAGGCCAGACCCAGCAAGTCCTGCTGCGTGACTTCCAGATGCACGCATACAAGCAGCTGGTCCTGCACGTCGACTTCCAGCGCGTCGATGCAGCACAGAAGATCACCACCAAGGTCGCTCTGCACTTCGTGAACGCCGACGTGTCGCCGGCCGTCAAGCTGAACAGCGCCGTCATCTCGCACGTGCTGAACGAACTGGAAGTGTCCTGCCTGCCGGGTCAACTGCCGGAGTTCATCACCGTCGACCTGAGCAAGCTGGAAGCCGGCCAGTCGATCCACGTGTCGCAGCTGAGCCTGCCGGAAGGCGTGACCGTCGTGGCCCACGGCCAGGACCAGACCGTCGCCACCTCGTCGATCCCGCGCGGTGTCGCATCGGCTGACGCCGCTGCCGAGTAATCGACTCGACGCATGCCGTCCACGCACGTGGGCGGCAACCACGAAAACCCGTCGCGACGTGAGTCCGGCGGGTTTTTTGTTTGGGCGCGCGCGGGCGGCCGTCCATGCCGGCCCAGCCTGTTTTCCGCGATAATCCAGCTTTATCCATTGAAGCGAGCATCATGTCCATCCGCCTGATCGTCGGCCTCGGCAACCCCGGCCCGGAATACGAACAAACCCGCCACAACGCCGGCTTCTGGCTGGTCGACAACCTGGCCAATACGCTGCCCGGTTGCCGCCTGCAGCGCGAATCGCGTTTCAATGCGATGGTGGCCAAGACCGCGATCGGCGGCCGCGACGTCTGGTTGCTCGAGCCGCTGACCTACATGAACCGCTCCGGCCAGTCGGTCGGCGGCCTGGCGAAATTCTTCAAGGTCGCACCCGACGAAATCCTGGTCGTGCATGACGAGCTCGACCTGCCGCCCGGCGCCGCCAAGCTCAAGAAAGGCGGCTCGTCCGGCGGTCACAACGGCCTGAAGGACATCACCGCCGCCCTCGGCACCCAGGATTACTGGCGCCTTCGCCTGGGCATCGGACATCCGCGCACATTGAATCTGCAGCAGGGCGTCGCCGATTTCGTGCTGCACCGTCCGCGCCGCGAAGAGCAGGCGCTGATCGACGAAGCGATCGACAAGGCGCTGCGCGTCATCCCGACCGTAGTGGACGGCAAGATGGATCAGGCAACCATGGTGCTGCACAGCGCATAAAAAATTGCCCTTGAGTATCGCACGTACAACAAATTGACGAAATCGCATATTGCTCTTTATCAATAAAGATTTCTGTGGAATAATTTCACTCTAAATGATTTATTGAAATCGTCACTTTGATCGTACTGCTGACGGCCGCTTTGCCCGTCATACTCATATTTGGGACTTATATGCGCTTCAAAACTGCGTTACTCGCAATCGCCACTGCGGCATCGCTCTCGGCCATCGGCAGCGGCAATGCGACCGAACTGGTCGTTAATGGTAATTTTGACGGCAGCAATTACGGCCAGATCGGCTGGAACGGCAATACGCTGCAGGGTTGGAACACCACTGGCTACAATTTTCTGTTTAGCGCTGGCAACGATGATTATCCTGGCGTGACTGGCACCTACGGCAATGTGAAATTGTGGGGGCCGTGGAATGGCTCTTTCAATGGCCTGGGCGCCAGCCCGGCAGGCGGCAACTACGTCGCAGCCGACGGCGCCTATGGCGTTGCACCCCTGACCCAGACTATCAATGGCTTGACGGTAGGCCAAAAGTACAACCTGAGCTTCTACTGGGCCGGCGCACAGCAGTACAGCTACGATGGCATCACGACCGAGCAGTGGAAAGTTTCGCTCGGCAATGAGAACTATTCGACCGCCGTCAAGACCGATGGCAACCACGGCTTCACCGGCTGGACCCAGGAATTGATGACCTTCACCGCCACTAGCACCAGCGAACTGCTGAGTTTCCTGGCGATCGGCACCCCGGCTGGCGAGCCGCCGTTCTCGTTGCTCGATGGCGTGTCGATGAGCCAGGTGGTGCAGCCGGCCACGCCGACCCCGCCGCCGACCAAGGTTCCGGAGCCGGGCACCCTGGCCATGATCGGCCTGGGCCTGGGCGTGCTGGGCTTGGGCATGCGCCGCCGCAAGTCGAAGCAGAAGTAATTCCGTAGCCGCTTTATCGACGCTGCCGGGCCCGCGCCCGGCATTGTCGTTTGTTCGATTCTCGTTCCCTGACGGAGACAGCGATGCTGGCCCATCTACCTCCTTTTGCAATCAACGTCGTGCGCCTGTGCGTCTGGCTGGGCTTGCTGTCGCTGGTGCTGGCGCCGCTCGAGCGCTGGCTGGCGCTGCGCCAGGTTCGGTTGAGCCAGCGCCGCCTGGCGGCCGATGTGGGCCTGTACTTCTTGAACAGCATCCTGCCGATCGCCGTGTTGAGTCTGCTGTTCGGCGCCACCGCGGCTGCCTTGCAAGCGCTGCTGCCCGAGGCGCTGCGCGCCGCGCTCGCCGCTCTGCCGTTCGCGCTCAAGGTGGGGCTGTCGTTCGTGGTCGCCGAAACCGGTTTTTATTGGGGCCACCGCCTCAGCCACCAGCTTCCCTGGCTGTGGCGTTTCCACGCGGTGCATCACGCGCCCGAGCACCTGTACTTCCTGATCAATACCCACTCGCACCCGGTCGACATGCTCGTCACCCGGCTGTTCGGCATGACGCCCTTGTACGTGCTGGGACTGGCGGGCGCCGGCGCCGCCGGCAGCGGCGTCCCGGCGGCGGTGATCGTGCTGGGCACGGCCTGGGGCTTCTTCATCCATTCGAACGTGCGCGTTCGCCTCGGCATCCTCGAGCATATCGTCGCGACGCCGTTCTTCCACCACTGGCACCACACCAGCCTTGCTCCGCTGGACCGCAACTTCGCGGCGATGCTGCCGGTTCTGGACCGCGTGTTCGGCACCTTGCACATGCCGGCCGATTGGCCGCGCGCGTACGGCCTGGCCGACGCCAGTGCGGCGGCCGTGACACCGGTCCATCGTGCTGCCGAAACCGCGGCCGACGCGCCGCTGCCGGCGCCGTAAGCGATTGCCTGCAGCGTGCGCCGGATCTGCCGGCGTGCGCCGTCCGGCTTGGTGGTATCGCTCAGATCAGGCCGCGCGCCAGCGCCTTGAGCGTGGCCGCCGGCCGCGAGCTCGAACCGAGTTTTTCGAAGATGACGTCGACGTGGCTGCGCACCGCCGCCGGGCTGATCTTCAGCGCGCGCGCGGTGTCGCGGCTGGTTTCGCCCAGGCTGACGTGGCGCAGCACCTCGGCTTCGCGCGCCGACAGGACGTCCTCGCGCGCGGACGCGCTTGCCTGCGCACCCATGGGCGCGCCCGCGCGCGTACCTGCTCGTGTCCCCGAGGGCGATGCTTGCGCCGCTGCGATCACCGCCGCCACCGCCTGGCGGTCGAAGCGGCCGGCTGCCGCCTGCGCCGTGAGCAGGGCCGCGGCGGCGGCTTCGCCATGCGGCGGGCGCCACGGCCGCGCCGAACACAGCGCCGTGAACGCCACCGCCACCGCCAGCACGCTTTCCTGCATCCCGAGCGCCGCACCGCGCGCCTTGCGAAAGTAACCGCTGCCGTCCAGCCGCTCGTAGGCATACGAGGCCAGCGTCGCTTCCGGCTGGATGGCCGGTACCTGGCTGGCGGCGCGTGCGGTCCAGAACGGCGCCTGGCGCGCCTTGTCCCAGTCGGCGGCCTCGAACTTGCCGGGACGGTCCCACACCGCGTTCGGCACCGCCACCCGGCCCAGGCCGTGCAGCAAGGCCGCGCGCACCATCGGCTTTTCTTCCAGCGCCAGCATGCCGGCCAGATTCGCGCTGCGCCGCGTCAGCTCGGCCACCCGGCGCGAAAAGCCGGCCAGCCACGGCAGCTTGAGCTCGATGACGTCGGCCAGCAGCGCCATCGGCACGCGCCGGTCGTGGCCGGCGTAGTCGGCGGCGCAGGTCGGCTCCTCGAGCGCATCGAGCCAGGCCTGCGCATGCGGTATCAGGCGCTCGACCAGCAGGGCCGGGTATTTCACGCCGGCGCGCTCGCCGATCAGGCGCAGCGCACCCTCGGTGCCGTGCGCCGGCGCCAGCACTTCGAGGTCGCCGGCCAGGCGCACGTAGAATACGGAACGCGGGATGTTGGGCGAAAACAGCAGTTCCTGCATGTCGCCATGCTGCTGGTTGCCGAACAGGTGGCGCAGGCTCTCTTCGACGTCGTTCGACAGCCCGAGCAGCACGGCGATGTCGCCGGCGACTTCGCACTGCATCTGCGCCAGCGGCAGCACGTTGTGCAGGTTGAGGTTGCTGGCGCCGTGCAGGGTGCGCGTGACCATCGCCAGGCGCCCGCCGACGTCGTCGCCGAGCAGCTGGGCGAAGCCGCCGGCCGTGGCCGTGCTGCCCGACCAGCGCAGCAAGGCCACCAGCCGGGTGCTGGTGCAGGCCTGGGCGCCGTCGCCGTTTTCCTCGGCCAGGCGGGCGGCCAGGCGCGCCGTGCGCATCGAATGGTCGGTCGGCAGGCCCATGCTGAGGTCGCCGACCACGGCCAGCACCTGCACGGCATCTTCGACGCTGATGGTTTCAAGGGATTGCATGGCCATAATGTAACGGCCAACCAGAGAGTGAACAAGGAGCACGCCATGAAGATACGCATCCGCCGCTACCGGAAGAGCGACCGCAAGGCCGTCATCGAGGCGTTCCGGACCAATGTGCCGGCCCATTTCCCGGCGTCGGAGGAAGCCTGGCTGCGCTCGGCGCTCGACGATCCGGACGGCCCGCTGTTCGTCGCGATCGAGCGAGACGGCAAGGACAAGGCGCTGGTCGGCTTCGGCGGCTATGAGATCTCCGCCTTTTATGACCTCGCCACGCTGGTGTTCGGCCTGGTGCGCGCCGACCGCCACGGCAGCGGCATCGGCCGCATGCTGCTGCAGTACCGCCTGCTGCACATGGCCGGACGCAAGCTGCGGCCGCGTTACGTGACGGTCGACACGCATCCGCACACGGCCGGTTTTTTCCAGCGCTGCGGCTTTACGGAGATGGCGCGCTGGCCGGGCGGTTACCGCTCCGGGCGCGACCGGGTCGACCTGCGCTTCGAGCTGAGCGATGCGGCGCTCGGCGACGTGCGCGCGGCGCTGGAGCGTGATGGTATCCGGCTGCCGCGCAGGGCGCCACGCACCATGGCTATTGCGAAGGCCGCCGTGCAAGCGTGATGCGGCTGCGCAGGTCGCGTTCGATGCGCGCCAGCGCCGGCTGCATCTGCTTGACGTCCAGCGCGCTGCAGAGCGGGCGGCCGCTGCGGAAGGTCAGGCGGCGCCGGATCAGCACCGTGTTGCCTTGCCGCTCGTAGGCCGCGTGGTAGAACACGCCGCCTTGCACCACGCTGAACGGCGCCGGCACGTCGACGATGCGCACTTCGGGCGGCAAGCGCACGCGCAGCTGGTCTTCGGCATCGACCGCGGTGCAGGCGGCGCGCCCGCCCGAATCGTGCGCACCGCGCGCAGCAGCATGCGGGAGCGCGGCCACGGCCTCCTCGATCGTGCCCAGACGGCCGTAGCTGGTCGGCAGCGCCGTCGACGGAGCGTGTTCACCGGGCAGGCCGAGCAGTTGCGGCACGGCGCCGGACAGGGTCATGCGGTAGTCGCCGCTGGCGTCGAGCGAACCCGAGGTCAGCGTGCCATGGCCGAGCTGGCCGACATCCTGCAGCAGATAGCCGGCCGGCTGCGCATGCGCTGCCGCATCGTGACCTAGCGCCGGGCGCATCATCGCGCGCGCCGCCATGCGCGCCGGCTCGGCGGCGGCCCCGCCATACGTGCGTTCCAGCTGGACGCTGGCGCGGCCGTCGCGCCGCACGTCGACGATGGCTGCGCTGCGCATGCTCGCCGGCTGGCTCATCGGCGTCATCGCGAAGCCGCCGCTCGCCAGCAGCAGCGCCGGCTTGCCCAGCAGCGCAGGCGGCAGGTAGCCGGCCGCGGCCTCGGGCGCATGCGGCGCCAGGTAGAGGCCGAGGGCGGGCAGGTAGACGATCGCCTCGTCGAACGCCGCGAGCGAGGGCGGGTCCGGCACGCCGTCGTCCGGGCCGCGGCCGACCAGCGCCGGGGTGGCGTCGATGCCGGCCGCCGCCAGCAGCGCCTGCAGCAGCAGGGCGACTTCCAGACTGTCGGCCTGGCCGCTCTCGAGCACGGCTGGCGCAGGACGCGGCGCGGCGTCGCCGCTGCGCGACTGAGGATCGAGCGGACGGATATGCGTACGCACCCAGTCCGACAGCGCCAGCGCGCGCGTGCGCGGGTCCGCGTACCCGGCCGTGAGCCGGTGCGCCAGCGCGGTCAGCGCCGGTGTCGGCGCGGTTGTGCCGGCCAGGCGCCGGCGCAGGGCGGCGGCCAGGTCGGGATAGTCGGCGCGCGCCGGCGCTGGCGGCTGCGCTGCGCCGGCCTCGCGCGCATGCGCAACTACATCCGCAGGCGCGCACGCGAGCAGGGCGACAAGCAAGAGAGACAGCAGACGCAGCAGCGTCGTCAATGGCGCTGGGATATGGCAATCAGGCATGAAGGCTCCGCAAGGGTCTGGGCTCGAACCGGACCATGGTACGGGCCGGCTTGCGCCAGGGCTTGCGGCGGCGCAAGCGTGCTCGGGGCGCAGAACAGCTGCAAAACGCTCGATGCCAGCGTCGGCATGGCATAGGCCGATATAATGGAAGGTTCAAGCACGATGCTTGGGGCCTTGCCCCGTCGCTGATCTGGAACGCGTCCGCACCTCGCCAAGCACATGACGGGATCCGGCTCTGACCTCGTTCCGGATCGTCTCAAGTCATAGTCTGGAAAAACCGCAAAATGGAATGGATCCCCATCGTCTTCGTCATCTTCAAGGTGCTGGTGCTCGCCACGGGCATGTTCTTCGCCGTCAAGTGGCATTACGACCAGGGCAAGAAGGGGAAGAAGACCGAGAACGAGAAGCGCGCGGTGCTGCGCGCCAGTGGCAAGGTCGCCGCCGTGTTCGTGCTGTCGCTGCTGGTGGTGGGGCTGATCACCTTCGGCCTGGTCAAGGTGCTGGGCATGTAAGCGTCATTCGTAGCGCAAGGCCTCGATCGGATCCAGCCGCGCCGCCTGGCTGGCCGGCACCACGCCGAACACCACGCCCACCGTCCCCGAAAACAGCACCGACAGCACCACCGCCCACCACGGCACCACGGCCGGCGGGAAGTCGGGAATCATCGCCGCGATCATCGCGCCCAGGCCGTAGCCGATCGCCAGCCCGAGCAGGCCGCCCAGCAGCGACAGCGTCACCGCCTCGATCAGGAACTGCAGCAGGATGTCGCGGCTGCGCGCGCCGATCGCCTTGCAGATGCCGATCTCGCGCGTTCTCTCTTTTACCGACACCAGCATGATGTTCATGATGCCGATGCCGCCCACCAGCAGCGCGATGCCGACCACGCCGCCCATCACCAGCGTCACCGTGCTGCTGAGCTTATCGAAGGTCTTGGCGATCTGGTCGGCCGATTCGAGCTCGAAGTCGTCCGTATCCTCGCCCTTCAGGCGGTGCGCCTGGCGCATCACCATGCGGATGTGGCCGCGCGCCTCGTCGATGCGGCCGAGGTCGCGCACCGCCATCGTGATCGACAGTTGCGGCCGCGTGTTGTTGCCGATGATGCTCTGGCCGGTCTTGAACGGGATGATCATGTAGCTGTCCTGCGACATGCCGAAGATCTCGCCGCGCTTTTCCATCACGCCGACCACCTTGAACCACTCATTGGCGTACAAGATGAACTGGCCGACCGGATTCGCCGGCAGGTGCAGGTCGTCGATCAGCTTCTCGCCGATGACGGCCACGCGGCGCGCGCCGGCGTCGTCCGAATCGCTGATGAAGCGGCCCAGGCGCGCGTAGCGCTGGTTGACGTCCTGGTAGCTGCTGGACGCGGCGAACACCTGCGCGGTGGCCGACAGGCCGGTGAAACGCACCTCGGAAAAGCCGGGCGTGAACACCGGGCTGAGTTCGCGGATGTCGTCGACGCGCGCGCGCAGCTGTTCGACGTCCTCGAAGCGCAGGTAGTTGACCTTGCCGCGCATGACGTCCTTGAACTCGTTGTGCGGCCGCACCGTCAAGCCGTTGCCGCCCAGGCCCTCGAACTGGTCGCTGACGCTTTTCGACAAGCCCTGGATCAGCGAGATGACCGTGATCACCGATGCCACGCCGATCACGATGCCGAGCGACGTCAGAAAGCTGCGCAGCCGGTGCGCGCGGATCGAGGCCAGCGCCGAGCGGACGCTTTCGAGCAGCAGGTTCATGCCGAATGCTCCCGCTGCGGCGCCGCGACTTTTTCGTCCGATACCACCTTGCCGTCGCGCAGGCGCACGATGCGCTGGCATTGCTCGGCGATCTCGGGCTCGTGGGTCACGATGACGACGGTCTGGCCCTCGGCGTGCACCTCGCGGATCAGGTCCATGATCTCGAGGCTGGTGGCCGAGTCGAGGTTGCCGGTCGGTTCATCGGCGAGCAGGATCGACGGCTTGCCGACCAGCGCGCGCGCGATCGCCACGCGCTGTCGCTGGCCGCCCGACAGTTCGTTCGGCCGGTGGTGCAGGCGCGTACCCAGGCCGACCCGCTGCAGCGCGCGTTCGGCCAGCGCCAGGCGCTCGCGCAGCGGCACGCCGCGGTAGATCAGCGGCTGGGCCACGTTGTCGAGCGCATTGGCGCGCGGCAGCAGGTGAAAACTCTGGAAGATGAAGCCGATCTCCTGGTTGCGCACGTGGGCCAGGTCGTCGCCCGACATGGTCGCCACTTCGCGCCCGTTGAGCCAATACTCTCCGCTGCTCGGCCGGTCGAGGCAGCCGACGATGTTCATCATGGTCGACTTGCCCGAGCCCGAGGCGCCGATGAAGGCAACCATCTCGTTGCGCTCGATCTGCAGGTCGATGCCCTGCAGCGCGTGCACGGTCTGGTCGCCCATGCGGTACTCGCGCGTGATGTTCTGCAGCTTGATCAACGGGTGGCCCCGCCGGCGTCGGCCACCTTCGACGCGGGCGCCGGCGCGGTCTCGGCCTTCTTGGCGCTGACCGCATCGCCGTCGTGCAGCTCGCGCAGCAGGCGCGCCGGACCGACCGCGATGGTCTGGCCGACCGCGATGCCTTTCGTGACTTCCTGGTTGGCGTCGTCGGACTGGCCCAGTTCCACCGGCGTCTTCTTGACCTTCCCGTCCTGCACCACGAACACGTAGCTGGCGTTCTTCATGTGGTCCTTGGCCCCGGCGACTTCCTCGTTCATCACCGCCTGGATCGGCACCGCAGGGCGCGCGGCGCTCGATCCGACCACGATCTCGACGCGGCAGGTCATGCCCGAGCGCAGCGCGAGTTTAGGGTCGTCGAGGCGCAGCTTGACCACGTAGCTGCGGCCCTGGCCGCCGGCGGCGCCGGGCAGGGTGGCCTTGGGCGCCATTGCCACGCTCTCGACCTTGCCGACGAGCGGCTGGTCGGGATACGCGGCCGGGAACACCTTGGCCTGCTGGCCGACCGTCACGCGCGCGATGTCGGCTTCGTCGACGTTGACCTCGGCCATGATCGAGCCGACGTCGGCGATCGTCGTCAAGGAAGAGCCGGCGATGCCGGTGGCGCTGGCGACCGCCGTCTCGCCGATCTTGATCGGCACCGCGGTCACCGTGCCGTCGATCGGCGCGCGTACTTCGGTCTTGGCCAGGTGCTCGCGCGACTGCGACAGCAGCGCGTTGGCTTGCTCCAGCGTCCCGCGGCTGGCGCTCAGGTCGACCTTGGCCAGGTCGACCTGGTGCACCGCGTCGTCATAGCTCGAGATGTTGATGAACTTGTCCTTGACCAGCTTGGCGCTGCGGTCCAGGTTGCGTTCCTGGTTGGCCAGGTTGATCTGGGCGCGCTGGATGGCGATCGCGGCATTTTTCCGGTTGGCGTCCTGCTGCGCGACTTCCGCCACGTACACGGTCGGGTCGAGTTTCAGCAGGATCTGCCCGCGCTTGACCGGGTCGCCTTCCTTGACCAGCACCTCGGACACCTTGCCGATCACCTCGGCCGACAGCTGCACCTCCTGGCGGAACACCAGGTTGCCGGTGGCCAGGATCGACGGGTGGATCTCGAGCTTCTGCACGGTCGCCAGCTCGGCCTCGTGCTTCGGCTTGCCAGAGCCGAACTTGACCGCAACCGGCACCGCCAGGAACGCGACCACGACTGCCGCGACAATCAGCTTTTTACGCATGCGTTCGATTCGATTGGCTTAGCTGAACACGGCGATCTTGCCAGCCCACAGGCCATACACGATCAGATAGGGCAGCACGGCGAGGAAGGCGCAGGTACCGAGCGGGCGGCCGGTCCAGGCTTTCAGCCCGAGCGTGGCCAGCGCCAGGCTCCAGAACATGGTCAGATCGATGCTGCCGACCAGGCCAGCCCACGGATGGGTTTGCGGCAGGTGGAACAGCAGGTAGTTCAGCGACGTCATGTTCAGGTCTTCCGGCGCCAGCTGGCCATGCGAGGTCGCGATCTGCAGGGCCGTCAACGGGATGGTCAGCAGGCGCGGCACGCTGGTTCAGACCACAAAGCCGAACCACTTGCCGTAGTTGATGTCGCTGCCGATCGCCTTGCCGGCGATGAGGTAGTACAGCGCGCTCAGGGCCGAGATCAGCAGCGTGCCGACCACCGTGCCCAGGGAGGAGGTGATCAGCATCGACTTGGGCGTGATGAACTTGGCCATTGCCTCGCGCATGCCGGGCTTGGGGTTGGGCTGCATGGCCATCATGTGCTGCAGCAGCCAGTCGAAGTCGAGCGTCATGACCCACCAGTTCATCACCACCAGGCTCAGCACGATCGACACCAGCAGCGGCAGCCAGGCGTTGGTCTTGCTCTTGAGGCGCCCAAAAGTCGGCGTCGGGTCCAGGATGACGTTACCGATATCGAAAAACGCTTGCGCTGCCATGATCGCTCCCATGAGTAAAGACAGCCGAGTGTAGGTGATTTCAATACGCATAATACTCACCTATTGTCACAATGCAATCTATCCTGGGAAGGCGTCGGTTCCCCGCAACGGCGCCGCCGATGCCGCCGCAGGCGCGCTCTTCCTGCGATAATCCCACGATGAGTGCATTGACTTTCCACGCCGGGCCGCTGGCCCTGGCCCAGATCCGCGCGCATGGCTTGCGCGCCGCGGACATCGGCACCGTGCCGGCCGCCGCGGGCGGTCCCAAGGGCTTGATCTTCCGCGCGCTCGACCAGTGGGTGTTCGGCGACTGGTTTCCCAAGGCGCCGCGCGAGCGCACGCTGATCGGCTCGTCGATCGGCGCCTGGCGCATGGCCGCGGCCTGCCAGCGCGATCCGGTCAAGGCGTTCGAGCGCCTCGGCGAGCTGTACAGCGGCCAGCGCTACACCAGCAAGAAGCCGACCCAGCAGGAAATCGACGACGTGGTGCGCGGCCTGCTGACCGAATTCGTGCGCGGCCACGAGGACGACATCGTCAACCATCCGCAGCATCGCCTGCATCTGCTCACCGTGCGCGGCAAGCGCGCGCTCGAAGCGCCCGGCGACCCGCGCGCCGAACTGCGCGGCTTCGCTCAAGCGGCGCTGCACAACGTCGCCTCGCGCGACCGGCTGGCGCGGCTGATGGACCGCGTCGTCATCGGCGACCGCCGCGCCCATGCGCACTGGCTGCGCGAGCGCTTCGACGGTTTCGACACGCATTTTTCGCCGCTCACGCGCGACAACCTGCTGCCCGGCCTGCTGGCTTCGGGCACGCTGCCGATGCTGATGAAGCCGGTGCGCGACATCGCCGGCGCGCCGCCCGGGCACTACTGGGACGGCGGCATCATCGATTACAACCTGGCCTTGCCGTACGCGCGTGCAGGCGCGGGCGCGGCGGCCGACCTGGTGCTGTATCCGCACTTTTCCGAGCACATCGTGCCCGGCTGGCTGGACAAGGCAATGCCCTGGCGGCGCGCGGCGCGCGGGCCGAACCGCGGCTGGCTGGACAACGTGCTGATCGTCGCGCCCAGCCGCGCATTCTTGTCGAAGCTGCCACGCGGGAAGATCATCGACCGCAGCGACTTCCAGTTCTACGGCCTGGACCACGACGCCCGCATCCGCGCCTGGCGCATGGCGATGGAAGAGGGCGAGCGGCTGCGCGATGCCTTCGCGGCGTTTGTCGACAAGCCGGATCTGTCGCTGATTCGTCCTCTGTAGCGGCGATTCGGCGACGATTCTCGGTCATCGAAGGCAAGCGCAGGTGCAAGGGATGTACAATACAAGGTTTCGAAAATTCGATTCCTGAAAGCTTCCCATGAGTCTCAAATGCGGCATCGTCGGCCTGCCCAACGTCGGCAAGTCCACCCTGTTCAACGCTCTGACCAAGGCCGGCATCCCGGCTGAAAACTACCCGTTCTGCACCATCGAGCCGAACGTCGGCGTGGTCGAGGTGCCGGATCCGCGCATCGACCAGCTGGCGGAGATCGTCAAGCCGGAGCGCGTCGTCAAGGCCATCGTCGAGTTCGTCGACATCGCGGGCCTGGTGGCCGGCGCTTCGAAAGGCGAGGGCCTGGGCAACCAGTTCCTGTCGCACATCCGCGAAACCGATGCCATCGTCAACGTGGTGCGCTGCTTCGAAGACCCGAACGTGATCCACGTGGCCGGCAAAGTCAGCCCGATCGACGACATCGTCGTGATCCAGACCGAGCTGGCGCTGGCCGACCTGAGCACCGTCGAGAAAGCGCTGCACCGCGAGCAGAAGAAGTCGCGTGCCGGCGACAAGGACGCGATCAAGCTGGTCGCGCTGCTGGAAAAAGTGCTGCCGCACCTGAACGAAGGCCTGCCGGTGCGCACCATGGGCCTGGACGACGAACAGCTGGCGCTGCTGTACCCACTGCAGCTGATCACCGCCAAGCGTGCGATGTACGTCGCCAACGTGTCGGAAAGCGGCTTCACCGACAACCCGCTGCTGGACCAGTTGACCGAATTCGCCAAGGGCCAGAACGCGCCGATCGTCGCCATCTCGGCCGCGATCGAAGCCGAAATCGCCAACCTGGACGACGCCGACAAGCTCGAATTCCTGGCCGACCTCGGCATGGAAGAGCCTGGCCTGGACCGCCTGATCCGTGCCGCGTTCAAACTGCTCGGCCTGCAGACCTACTTCACCGCCGGCGTCAAGGAAGTACGCGCCTGGACCGTGCCGATCGGCGCCACCGCCCCACAGGCGGCCGGCGTGATCCACACCGACTTCGAACGCGGCTTCATCCGTGCGCAGACCATCGCCTTCGACGATTACATTGCGCTCAAGGGCGAGGCGGGGGCGAAGGAAGCGGGCAAGATGCGGGCGGAGGGTAAGGAATACGTGGTCAAGGATGGGGATGTGTTGAACTTCCTGTTCAACGTCTAAGCGCTTAGTCCGCATCGCGCCGATTCAAGCGCACTACAAAAAAGCCCTGGTCGCCTCCTGGCGCCGGGCTTTTTGCTATCCGCCCTTCATTTTCCAGGATTGCGGACCAGATAACAGGACATCATGTCTTCATTTCTGGCTGTGTAGCCACTGGATTTATCCCCCAGATAACTTTGCTCGGAGCCATACCCAGTAACTTCCCAGCCAGTGTTCTCAGCAGGTCCTGAGTGAGTCAGCGAAAGAACGGCAAAGCGGCAGTTCTCGGACCGGGACGTGAGCCGATACGTGATTCTGTCTTGTTCATTTTGCTTGTCCTGGCTGACAAGCGCATACGACATCGATTTGCACTGACTGAAAGGGGTGAGCCAGGAGATCGTTTTGGCTTGGATCGTAAGCGTTCCATAACAAGCCCGGCCGGTGCCTTCAAATTTTCCGGTAACCGGCTCCGCCTTCGCTTTTGCCGCAATAGCAGCAACCAGAATAGTGCTAATGCAAACACGATAAATCAAGCGCATGATGCCTCCGTTTGCTTGGTTTTTTGCATCACGGACAAGCAATACGCCAGTTTCTTCGCGTAAGCAGGATCGCCGACGTTATATAACCTTGCGATGCTGGTTGTGTTGGCGGATGTCCATCGTGTGATGACTTTTTGAACCGATGATTTGTTGTACCGAAGGGATTGCCCAGCCGTAAGACAAGTGCTCCAGCATTGCATTTCCTGAGCGTATCCACCGTAGTGCCGTTTGATTTTGCGATCTTCTCGAGTGTATTGCCTGGTTTCACGAGCACTTCGTAAGCACCGTTATCCTTCTCATCGGGAACGGTTGCGAAACCATACGCTGCTAGTCGCATGAGCAGGTAAGCAACGCCGGCACTGATGTTCATCCGTGGTGATATTCGGGTGGCCCCGACCGTTAACCTACTGCGGAGCGCAGGCGGAATGACGAGTTCGCCGCCTTCACGCCCCGACAACAGTGCCGTCAACCCAGGATCGCCGGGATTGCCGATTTGGATAGGATTCTCGCGCCAAGCCCTGCTATCTGGGCCGCCAGATTCGGTCCAGACCATTGCTTTGATGAGTCTCCAGTCAAGCGACATATATCCGGTCGTGCTCGAAAGATGACGGTTGAATTGATTTACGATGCGCTGAATGTCGCAATCATAGTCTTGCCATCGCGAGTCGCTGATCGCACCATCGATCGTCGTTTGCCAAAGCTCGTAGCCGCTTTTTGCATGTGCCTGAGTGTCCTTTGCTTGCGCCTTGGTCATATATTGCCTCCGGTCGAATAAGACGATCTGCCGCCATTGTGTTCGGTCGACCGGTCCGGCAAGTTGGCATTTCGCAAGTAGGGCAGTGCCTAGCACGCCCCCATGACAGGCCCATGACCCCGGCCCCCACGCCAACATTATTTTTTTGTAATGAAGCTGAAACACGCGTCCCCTAATCTCCCGTGCATTCCCGCGCCACAGAACGCGGCCCATGACCCAGCCACTGGAGAGATGACGCATGAACCCGAGCCCGAGCCCGAGCCCGACCCCGACCCCGAATCCCGACCTGTCCCGCCGCCGCCTGCTGCGCCTGATGGGCGCGACCCCGATGCTGCCGCTGGGCGCAGGCGGCGCCGCCGCACTGCTGTCCGCCTGCGGCGGCGGCGATGACCACCTTGCGCCACCGGTCAGTAACACGCCTGCGCCGGCTGTGACGCTGGCCAGCGTGTCGTTCGGCTCGATGGCTGCGCCGGCGCTGGCCGATGCCGCGGCGATGGCCAGAACCACGGTCGGCTCGACCATGACGGTCGGCTTCAGCGACGCCAGCAAGCTCGATTTCAAACTGTCCTACCAGCCTTTCTTCATCACCGGCGACATGGTCCCGGACGGCAAGGGCGGCACCATCCTGGCTGGCGGCTACTATGACATCAACAACAAGCCGATCATCGACACGACCGTGGCCGGCAAGGAGCGTCAGTTCTTCTCGGATTCGCCGGACGGCACCTCGCTCTTGAGCGTGCCGAACGCGAAGGTCGACGGCGTCAAGGGCAACCCGGTGTTCGCCGTGGTGCAGTTCGAGTACACGACCTGGGCCCAGGACGGCAAGACCGACATGTACGGCAAGCTGCCGTCGCCGATCGCCGTGCTGACGCTGGACCAGGACAAGACCACCGGTAAGCTCAGCCTGGTGAAGTACCACAACGTCGACACCTCCGGCGTGAATGGCCTGTGGATCACCTGCGGCGCCAGCCTGTCGCCGTGGGGCACCCACCTGTCGAGCGAAGAGTACGAGCCGAACGCCTACCTGGCTGCGACCGACGCCCAGTTCAAGGGCTATAGCAAGGCCCTGTATGGCGATGAAACCCGCGCCAATCCGTACAACTACGGCCACCTGCCGGAAATCACCGTCAACCCGGATGGCACGGCCAGCATCAAGAAGCACTACTGCATGGGCCGCATCTCGCACGAGCTGGTGCAGGTCATGGGCGACAACCGCACCGTGCTGATGGGCGACGACGCCACCAATGCCGGTTACTTCGTGTTTGTCGCGGACAATGAAAAAGACCTGTCGTCGGGCACCCTGTATGTCGCCAAGGTCGGCGCCGGCTTTTCGCTCGACCCGGCCGCCACTGCCGCGCCGCTCACCTGGATCAAGCTCGGCGCGGCCACCAGCGCCGAGATCCGCTCGCTGGCCGCGTCGCTCAAGCCGGCCGATATCATGGACGTCAAGACGGCCGATCCGGCCGATGCCAGCTACACCAAGGTGGCCGCCAACGGCCGCGTCGAGTGGATCAAGGTCAAGCCGGGCATGGAAAAGGCCGCCGCCTTCCTGGAAACCCACCGCTACGCCGCGCTGGTCGGCGCGTCGATGGGCTTTACCAAGATGGAAGGCACCACCGTCAACCTGAAGGACAAGGTCGCCTACTCGGCGCTGGCCAACGCCAACGGCTCGATGGTGGCCGGCGCCAACACGAACGTGCCGGGCAATGGCATCTCGATCCCGAAGGCGCTGACCGCCGGCGCCGTGATGGCGCTGAACATGAAGGGCGGCCAGAAGGATACTGCGGGCAATGCCATCAACAGCGAATGGATGCCGGTGGACTTGAAAGCGCTGATCGTCGGCGAGGACATCGCCGCCGACGCCTTGGGCAATACCGCCAACCCGGACAAGATCGCCAGCCCGGACAATCTGAAATTTTCGGAAAAGATGCGCACCCTGTTCATCGGCGAGGACAGCGGCAACCACGTCAACAACTTCCTGTGGGCGTACAACGTCGACACCAAGCAGCTGTCGCGCGTGCTGTCGACCCCGGCCGGCGCCGAATCGACCGGCCTGCATGCCGTCGACGACATCAACGGCTGGACCTACATCATGAGCAACTTCCAGCACCCGGGCGATTGGGGTGGCATCCACGCCGGTGTCAAGGCGACGCTCGATCCGCTGATCCGCGCCAACTACAAGGACAAGTTCGGCGGGGCGGTCGGCTACCTGACCGCGGAGCTGGCGCAGTTCAAGCTGGCCAAGGCCTGATTCGCCGACCACGTCATTGCCGGTGCGGGAGCTGCGGCGTTTAGAACAGCGCCGCGAACTCCCGCGCCGCAGCCTGCGGCGACGCGGCCAGGTATACGCTGCTGATCGCCGCCACCATATCCGCCCCCAGCTCGACCAACGGCCTGCTGTTGGCCGCCGTCATCCCACCGATCACCACCACCGGCGCCCGCAACTCGGCCTTGGCGCGCGTGACGATGTCGGGCGTCGTCGTCACCGCGTACTTCTTGACCGTCGATGGATAAAAGCCGCCGAAGGCGACGTAGCTGGCTCCGGCCGCTTGCGCCGCACGCGCCAGTTCGAAATCGCCGTAGCAGGAAGCGCCGATGATTTTCGCGTCGCCGAGCGCGGCGCGCACCGTGCCGACCGCGGCGTCGGTGCCGCCGACGTGGACGCCGTCGGCGTCGATCGCCATGCACAGGTCGACGTGATCATTGACGATGAAGGGAACGTCGTGCGCGCGGCACAGCCGCAGCAGCGCCTGCGCCTGTTCCTGGCGCAGCGACGGCGACGCATCCTTGTGGCGGTACTGCAGCAGCGCGGCCCCGGCCTGCAGCGCCTGGCGCGTCACGTCCAGCAGCCGGTCGGTGTCATCCCAGTTGGGCGTGACCAGGTAGAGGCCCCGCAGATTCGCTCGCATGTTCGGTCCTTTCGTTCAGAAATAAGTACGGCGCGGGATCAGTTGACCCGGCGCGATCGCATAGGCGTCGGCCAGCGCCTGGTTGCAGTAGCGCTGGCCATGTTCCAGCGCCTGTTCCATCGCATCGCCCAGCGCCAGCCGGGCGGCGATGCTGGACGCCAGCGTGCAGCCGCTGCCATGAAATTCGCCGGGCAAGCGCGGCCAGCGCCATTCGCGCACGCCCGCCTGGCCGGTCCAGCAGTTGACGACCACGTCGCCGTCGCCATGCCCGCCGGTGATCAAGAGGTGCGGGCAGCGCGCGGCGCCCGCTGCGATCGGTTGCGGCACCGGCGCCGCATCCGCATCTAGAGGCGGCAGCAGGCCCAGTGCCCGCGCCTCCGGCAGGTTCGGCACCAGCAGCGTGGCCTGCGCGAGCAGAGGCGCCAGCGCGGCCAGCGCGTTGCCGCGCGCGAGCGCATCACCGCGTCCGCTGCCCAGCACCGGGTCGAGCACCACCGGCAGATCGGGCTGCAGCGCACGCAGCCACAGCACGACGGCGGCGATCGCCTCGGCATTGGCGAGATTGCCCGCGATGCCGAGCTTGACCGCGCGGACCGGCATGCGCTCGACCAGCACGGCCGCCTGACGCGCCAGCAGCGCACTGTCGACCGGGACCACGTCGTGCACGCGCTCGTTGTCCTGCACGGTCAGCGCCGTGACGATCGGCAGCGCATGCGCGCCGTTGGCGCCGATCGCTTCGATGTCGGCCTGGATGCCGGCCCCGCCCGATGGGTCGAGACCGGCAAACACCAGCACGCACGGGCGCATCTGCGCTGGCGTCATACCCGCCCGGCCATCGGCGAGGACGGCGATGCGGCGAAGCGGCGCGCCATCCGGCCGGCCAGGTAGGCTTCGCGTCCGGCTTGCACCGCCAGGCGCATCGCGCGCGCCATGCGCACGGGCTCGCGCGCATGCGCGATCGCGCTGTTCATCAGCACGCCGTCGCAGCCGAGTTCCATAGCGATCGCCGCGTCCGACGCCGTGCCGACGCCGGCATCGACCAGCACCGGCACCTTGGCCTGCTCGATGATCAATGACAGGTTCCACGGATTGAGGATGCCCAAGCCCGAGCCGATCAGCGAGGCCAGCGGCATCACCGCCACGCAGCCGATGTCTTCCAGCATGCGCGCCTGGATCGGGTCGTCGCTGCAGTAGACCATCACGTCGAAGCCGTCGCGCACCAGTTCCTCGGCCGCTTTCAGGGTTTCGGGCATGTTGGGGAACAGCGTCTTCTCGTCGCCCAGCACTTCGAGTTTCACCAGCTTGTGCCCATCGAGCAGTTCGCGCGCGAGCTGCAGCGTGTAGACCGCGTCCTTCGCGTTGTAGCAGCCGGCGGTATTCGGCAGGATGGTGTAGCGCGAGGGCGGCACCGCGTCGAGCAGGCTCGGTGCGTTCGGATCCTGGCCAATGTTCACACGGCGGATCGCCACCGTGATGATCTCGGCGCCGGCCGCTTCGGTCGCTGCGCGGGTCTGATCGAGGTCGCGGTACTTGCCGCTGCCGACCAGCAGGCGCGAGCGGTATTCCTTGCCGGCGATGATCAATGGCCGGTCTTCTTGCATCATGTCGTTCATTGTTTGCTCCGATTTTGAAATAAGCCTCAGCCGCCGCCGATGGCGCGCACCACGTCGACCTTGTCGTGCGTGACCAGCAGCGTGTCAACCCAGCGCTCGCGCGGCACCACGCGGCGGTTGACGGCCAGCGCCACCGCCTGGCCCTGCAGCCCGAGCGATTCGACCAGCGCCAGCAAGGTCGCGGCGCCGGCCGTCGCGGGCACGGCATGCGCCGCGCCGTTCAGTTCGATCTCCAGCATGGCGGCGTCACGCTTTCTGATACAGCTCAGCGCCGCGCTGCATGAATTCGATCGCCTTGACCTGCATGCCGCTGGCCGCGTACTCGCGCACCTCCTGCGTGATCTTCATCGAGCAGAAGTGCGGGCCGCACATCGAGCAGAAGTGGGCGACCTTGCTTGACTCTTTGGGCAGGGTCTCGTCGTGGAACTGGCGCGCCTTGTCCGGGTCGAGGCCGAGGTTGAACTGGTCTTCCCAGCGAAATTCGAAGCGCGCTTTCGACAGTGCGTTGTCGCGGATCTGTGCGCCCGGATGGCCCTTGGCCAAGTCGGCCGCGTGCGCCGCGATCTTGTAGGTGATGATGCCGTCCTTGACGTCGTCCTTGTCGGGCAGGCCCAGGTGCTCCTTCGGCGTCACGTAGCACAGCATCGCGGTGCCGTACCAGCCGATGTTGGCCGCGCCGATGCCCGAGGTGATGTGGTCGTAGCCGGGAGCGATGTCGGTGGTCAGCGGCCCGAGCGTGTAGAACGGCGCCTCGTGGCACTGCTCCAGCTGCAGGTCCATGTTCTCCTTGATCAGCTGCAGCGGCACGTGGCCCGGTCCTTCGATCATGGTCTGCACGTCGTGCTTCCACGCGATCTGCGTGAGCTCGCCGAGCGTGCGCAGTTCGGCCATCTGGGCTTCGTCGTTGGCGTCGTAGATCGAGCCGGGGCGCAGGCCGTCGCCGAGGCTGAAGGCGACGTCGTACGCCTTCATGATCTCGCAGATCTCTTCGAAATGCGTGTACAGGAACGATTCCTTGTGATGCGCCAGGCACCATTTGGCCATGATCGAGCCGCCGCGCGAGACGATGCCGGTCAGGCGGTTCGCCGTCATCGGCACGAAGGGCAGGCGCACGCCGGCGTGGATCGTGAAGTAGTCGACACCTTGCTCGGCCTGTTCGATCAGCGTGTCGCGGTACATCTCCCAGCTCAGCTCCTCGGCCTTGCCGTTGACCTTTTCCAGCGCCTGGTACAGCGGCACCGTGCCGATCGGGACCGGGCTGTTACGGATGATCCATTCGCGCGTCTCGTGGATATGCTTGCCGGTCGAGAGGTCCATCACGGTGTCGCCGCCCCAGCGCGTGGCCCAGGTCATCTTCTCGACCTCCTCGCCGATCGACGATGTGACCGCCGAGTTGCCGATGTTGGCGTTGATCTTGACGAGGAAGTTACGGCCGATGATCATCGGCTCGGACTCCGGATGGTTGATGTTGGCCGGCAGGATGGCGCGACCGCGCGCGATCTCGGCGCGCACGAATTCGGCGGTGATCTCGCGCGGCACGGACGCGCCGAACGACTGGCCAGGGTGCTGGCGGCCCAGCATCGCCGCCATGCGCTGGCCGGTCGGGCCGGCCGCTTCCAGGCTTTGCAGGTAGTCCTGGCGGCGCAGGTTTTCGCGGATCGCGACGAATTCCATCTCGGGCGTGACGATGCCCTGGCGCGCGTAGTGCATCTGCGTGACGTTGCGCCCTAGCAGAGCGCGGCGCGGCTTGCGCGTCAGTTGAAAACGCAGCTCGGCCAGTTTCGGGTCGTTCAGACGCTCGGCGCCGTAGTGCGAGGTCGGGCCGGGCAGTTCCTCGGTGTCGCCGCGCTCGCGGATCCAGCCGGCGCGCAGTGCGTCCAGGCCAGCGCGGATGTCGATGCGCGCGTCCGGGTCGGTGTACGGACCGGAGGTGTCGTAGACCCAGACCGGCGGGTTCGGCTCGGTGCCGAAGGAGGCGGGCGTGGGCGACTGGTGGATCTCGCGCATCGGCACGCGGATGTCCGGGCGGCTGCCGCTGACATAGACCTTGCGCGAGTTGGGAAGAGCTTGGACCGCGGCGGCATCGACGATGGCGCTGGCGGACAGGAATTTCGGATCGGCGTTCAAGTGCACTCCTTGGTGGCGACTGAAGATCGATCCAGCAGTCAGGAGTGCAAAGATGCGCACGGACCCGGATGGGTGCACGTACGCGGACTCTGTAGCTTCCCTTCGCTGGCATTATCCAGATCAGGTTCGGAGGGTATTTCTCACCCGCGCCGTTCGTTCGGCGCAGGACCCCTAGCGTTGTGCCGTCCGCTTTGCGGCAGACGACGGGGCGGAGTGTACGCGCGAACCCTGGAAATGGCAACGTTCGCTTATGCCAGGACAGCAATCAATATCTTGTCGGAAAACTTTACACATGCGCTCTGGCAATTCAAAAAAGAAATTATAAGTTCTTGATGTTAATAATTATTTCTTTTATGGCACGGATGTTGCTTATGATCTACATCAACAAAACCTCATCCTGAAAGAACATCATGAACATCAAATTCCTCGTCGCCGCCGCCGCCCTTGTTTCGCAAACCGCCTTTGCTGGCATCATCAACGGCAACTTCGATAACGGCCTGTCCGGCTGGACCTCGAACGGTACGGTAACCACCGAGGTCGGCACCAGCGGCAACTACGCTTACCTGACCGCCGGCCTGGGCGCCAACGTGTACACCACGCTGAGCCAGACCATTCACCTGAACAAGGGCGACGTCCTGAGCGGCAAGGCCGATTTCTTTGGCGCCGACTACATGCCATACAACGACGACGCTTACGTGTCGATCAACGGCAGCACGCTGTTCTCGTCCAGCATTGCCGCCGTCGGCACCGGTGGCACCAGCGGCTGGGTCAAGTTCAGCTACACGGCCCTGACCACCGGCAACTACGTGCTCCAGGCCGGCGTGGAAAACTACAAGGACAATAGCCAATCGAGCTCGCTCGGCGTCGATGGATTCGCTGTCACCAGCGTGCCGGAACCGGCTTCGATCGCCCTGATCGGCGCCGGCCTGTTCGGCGTCGTGGTTGCGCGCCGCCGTCGCCAGGCTTGATCTGCCGAGGGGCGGCCATACGCTGGTGGGCGGACCCGTTTTGATGCGATACTGTCCGCCCGCCGTCACCGGCACACATGCATGGCGCCCATGGCCACGTTGACCCAGCTGATTCTCTACCCCATCAAATCCTGCGCCGGCATGGCGGTGGCGTCCGCCACGCTGCTGGAGTCGGGCCTGATGGCCGAGGGCGTGCACGACCGCGAGTGGATGCTGGTGACCGACGACGGCCAGTTCCTGACCCAGCGCGAACACCCGCGCATGGCCTTGATCGTGCCGCGTCCCGAGCATGGCTTCCTGCGCGTGCGCGGGCCCGCACCCGTGCAGGACGACCTGCTGCTGCCGCTGGCCTGGATCGACACCGCGCCGCTGCGCACCGTGCGCATCTGGGACGACCGGGTCTATGCTGTCGATTGCGGCGATGCCGCCGCCGAATGGTTCAGCGCCGCGCTCGGCGTACGCTGCCGCCTGGTGCGCTTCCCAAGCGGCATCGTGCGCCCGACCAGCGTCAAGTGGACGAACGGCGTGCCGTCGCAGACGCGCTTTTCGGACGGCTATCCGCTGCTGCTGATCGGCCAGGCTTCGCTCGACGACTTGAACGCGCGCCTGCGCGCCGCCGGCCGCGCGCCGCTGGCGATGGACCGCTTCCGGCCCAACCTGGTGGTGGACGGCATCGAGGCTTACGAAGAAGACTACGTGTCGTTGCTCGCCGCCGATGGCGTCGCGATCCGCCCGGTCAAACCGTGTGCGCGCTGCCCGATCCCCGCGATCGACCAGGCCACCGGCATCCCCGGCCCGGATCCGCTCGACATCCTGCAAAGCTACCGCGCCAACCCGCGCCTGGACGGCGGCATCTGCCTGGGCATGAATTGCATCGTCGGCGCCGGCGCCGGCCAGTTGCTGCATGCCGGGCTGGAACTGGACTTCGATCTGGCATTCTGACAACGTTTTAATGCCGAGCCGGATAGATTTCGCGCTTTTTCGTTTTCAAGCCCGGTAACTTCGCGTAATGTGAGAGTATTGCTGAAGGGGAACGATCGATGCATGAGCGTGGCGCCAGCGTGCGCGAATTGATAGCCGAGAACGAGGCGCTGCGCCGGCAGCTGGCAAGCCTGCTCGACCAGGCTGAGAGCAACCACGCCATCATGATGCGCCACCAGACCTTCGACCTCGCGATCGTCGGCGCGGCCAATTTTCCGGAACTGGTCGGCACCATCTTCCGCCTGCTGCCGGTGGTGTCCGACCTGGACATCGTCACGTTGTCGCTGGTCGACACCGGCGCCGACATCTACACCGTCATGGACAAGCTGGGCGTCGACTTCGAAGCCTTTCCGAACCTGATGTTCTACGAAAGCGTCGAGGAACTCGGCTACGATCTCGATGCAGGGTCGCCGCCCAAGCCGCGCCTCGGCCTGTACCACCCGGTGGCCCAGCGCATGGCCTTCCCGCAGCCGCCCGCCGGCCTGGCCAGCGTCGCGCTGGTGCCGCTGCTGCGCAACAAGCGCCTGATCGGCAGCCTGAACCTGGGCAGCCGAGACCCGGGCCGCTTCTCGCCCATCCTCGGCACCGACTTCGTCGAGCACATGGGCTCGATCATCGCGATCTGCCTCGAGAACGTGATCAGTAACGAGATGCTGAAGTACATCGGCCTGACCGATGCGCTGACCGGCGTCTACAACCGCCGCTACATCGACCGCCGCCTGCTCGAGGAGATCGCGCGCGCGCGGCGCCAGGCCTACCGGCTGTCGTGCATGTACATCGACGTCGACCACTTCAAGCGCGTCAACGACACCCACGGCCACCAGGCCGGCGACGACGTGCTGCGCGAAGTCGCCACGCGCATCAAGGCCGAGCTGCGCATGTCCGATGCGCTGGGCCGCTTCGGCGGCGAGGAATTCGTGGTGCTGCTGATCGACGCCGACCTGGACAGCGCCTGCATGGTCGCCCAGCGCATCCGCGCGAGCATCGCCGACCAGCCTTTCCTGCTGGCGGACGCGCAAGGCTTGGCGGTGACGGTGTCGATCGGCGTCGCCACGCTCGGCGATTTTGCGCGCGAACACCCGAACGAGGGCATCGCCCAGCAGCTGCTGGCCCAGGCCGACCAGGCGCTGTACGCGGCCAAGGGGGCAGGGCGCAACCGGGTCGTGGCGGCCGAATAAGGGCGCGAAGCTCAGCTAGACAGTCAGCCCGAAAATCAGCGCAGCAGCCGCCCCTCCGCCCGCGTCACCGCCGATCCGGTCCCGCGCAGCACCACCACGTCGCCGGCGCGCAGCTCGGTGGCGCCGCTCGGCTCGATGCGCTCGTTCCCGCGCCGCAGCGCGGTGATCTCGGCGCCGACCTCGTCCAGCTCCAGCTCGGCCACGCAGCGCCCGACCGCGCCGGCGCCTTCGCGCAGCGTCACGGAGTGCAGACGCACGTAGCTGTGCTCGTGATCGTCGGCGAGGTCGCCGGCGCCGGGGAAGAAGCCGCGCAGCGTAGCGTAGCGTTCGTCGCGCGCAGCCTGCACGCGGTGCACCACGCGCCGCAGCGGCACGCCCATCACCACCAGCGCGTGCGAGGCCAGCATCAGGCTCGATTCGAGCGCCTCGGGCACCACCTCGGTGGCGCCGGCCTTCTTCAGTACGTCGAGTTCCGTGTCGTCGTGCGCGCGCACGATCACCGGCAGCTTGGGCGCCAGTTCGTGCACCAGGTGCAGCACCTTCAAGGCCAGGCGCGTGTCGGCGAAGGTGATCACCAGTGCGCTGGCGCGGTTGATGCCGGCCGCGATCAGCGCTTCGCGCCGCCCCGCGTCGCCGTAGGAGACGTTGGCGCCGGCCGCGTGGGCTTCCTGCACGCGCTCGGGGTCGAGGTCGAGCGCGTACCAGGGCAGCTTTTCCTCGCTCAGCAAGGTGGCCAGGCTCTGGCCGCTGCGCCCGAACCCGGCGATGATCACGTGCTTTTGCGCCGCCATCGTGCGGCTGGCGAGCTGGGTCAGCTGCAGCGACTGCAGCATCCATTCGTTGGACGCGACCTTCATCGCGATCTTGTCCATGTTGGCGATGACGAAGGGCGCGGCCAGCATCGACAGCACCATCGAGGCCAGCACCAGCTGGATCAGGTAGGGGTCGATCAGGCGCGAGTCCGAAGCCAGGTTGAGCAGGACGAAACCGAATTCGCCGGCCTGCGCCAGGGCCAGGCCGGTACGCATCGCCACGCCGTCCGACGAACCGAAGGCCTTGGCCAGCAGCGCGATCAGCGCGAATTTGAGCAGCACCGGCACCGCAAGCAGGAACAGCACGAGCCACCAGTTTTCCAGCACCAGGCGCAGGTTGAGCAGCATGCCGATGGTGATGAAGAACAGGCCGAGCAGCACGTCGCGGAACGGCTTGATGTCTTCTTCCACCTGGTGCTTGTACTGGGTTTCGGAAATCAGCATGCCGGCCACGAAGGCGCCGAGCGCCATCGACAGGCCGGCGCGCTCGGTGATCGCGGCCGCCCCCAGCGTCACCAGCAGCAGGTTGAGCATGAACAGTTCCTGCGAGCGCCGCTTGGCGACCACGTTGAACCAGTTGCGCATCACCTTCTGGCCGAAGAACAGCAGCAGCGCCAGCACGCCGGCCGCCTTGAGGCCGGCCCAGGCCAGCGTCATCGCCAGTTCCTCGGCCGGCTTGGCCAGCGACGGGATCAGGATCAGCAGCGGCACCACGGCCAGGTCCTGGAACAGCAGGATGCCGATGATGCGCCGCCCGTGCTCGCTCTCGAGCTCCAGGCGCTCGGTCAGCAGCTTGGAGACGATCGCCGTGGAGGACATCGCCAGCGCGCCGCCCAGGGCGAGCGCGGCCTGCCAGCCGATGTGCAGCGGCGGCGGCAGGGTGCGCGTGAGGAAGGCCACCAGCACGGTGGCGACGATGGTCAGCAGAACTTGCGCCAGGCCCAGGCCGAACACCAGCCGGCGCATCGATTTGAGCTGTTGCAGCGAGAATTCCAGGCCGATCGAGAACATCAGGAACACCACGCCGAATTCGGCCAGCGCGTGGGTCGAGGCGCCGTTGTCGGCCAGGTTCAGCGCATGCGGACCGATCAGCACGCCGACCGCCAGGTAGCCCAGCATCGGTGGCAGGTGGAGCAGGCGGAAGGCGACCACGCCGAGGACCGCGCTGCCCAACAATAATAAAGTCAGTTCCAGCCCGGAGGTCATTCAGCGCGGTCTGTCAAGATGTGGTTTGTTTCGACTGGCAAGTTTTTTGCTTTCTTAATTCGGCTATACTTTGAATATGAGTGTAACCCATGAAAAAATAATGTTGACAAGTTTTGACGCGGCCCAGGCGCGCCACGCGCTGGATCTGGCGCGCGAAGCCCTGGAGATCGAGGGCGATGCGATCCGCAAACTGGCCGAGCGCCTGGATCGCGACGACAGCGTGGCACTGGCGGTGCCCCAGGCGGTCGCGCTGATGCTGGCCTGCCAGGGACGCGTGGTGGTCTCGGGCATGGGTAAATCCGGCCACATCGCGCGCAAGATCGCGGCGACATTGGCGTCGACCGGCACGCCGGCCCTGTTCCTGCATCCGGCCGAAGCCGCGCATGGCGACCTCGGCATGGTCACGCCGCAAGACGTCCTGATTGCCATCTCATATTCGGGCGAAAGCAGCGAACTCGCGGTCGTGATCCCGGCCGTCAAGCGCATGGGCGTCCCCGTGATCGCGATGACCGGCCGTCCCGACTCGCGCCTGGCGCAAGTGGCCGACGTGCACCTCGACGTCGCCGTCGACAAGGAAGCCTGCCCGCTGAATCTGGCGCCCACGGCGTCCACCACCGTCACGCTGGCGCTGGGCGATGCACTGGCTGTCGCGCTGCTCGAACTGCGCGGCTTCAAGTCGGAAGACTTCGCGCTGTCGCACCCGGGCGGCGCCCTGGGCCGGCGCCTGCTGACGCACGTGCGCGACGTCATGCGCAGCGGCGCCGCGGTGCCGAAAGTCAAGCCGGATGCCTTGCTGACCCAGGCCCTGCTCGAAATTTCCGAAAAGGGCATGGGCATGACCGCCGTCGTCGACGACGCTGGCCGCCCGATCGGCGTGTTCACCGACGGCGACCTGCGCCGCCTGATCGAAAAGGTCCAGGACTTCTCCAAGGTCGTGATCCGCGACGTGATGCACGCCAATCCGCGCCGCATCCACCCGGAGCAGCTGGCGGTCGACGCCGTCGCCGTGATGGAAGAATTTCGCATCAACCAGATGCTGGTGACGGACGCCGACGACGTGCTGGTCGGCGCGCTGCACATCCACGACCTGACCCGCGCCAAGGTGATCTGATGACGCCACTGGAACACATCGAACGCGCGGCGCGCGTAAAAGTCATGATCTTCGACGTCGACGGCGTGCTCACCGACGGCAGCCTGACCTACGACGCCAACGGCGAGATCACCAAGACCTTCTTCGTGCTCGACGGCCTGGGCATCCAGTTGCTGAACCGCAGCGGCGTGCAGACCGCGATCATCAGCGCGCGTACTTCGCCGATCGTCATCAAGCGCGCGGCCGACCTCGGGATCACCCACGTCTTCCAGGGCCAGCACGACAAGCGCATCGCGTTTGCCGAGCTGCTCGAAAAGACCGGCGTCACGGCCGAGCAGTGCGGCTACATCGGCGACGACGTGATCGACCTGCCGCTCTTGAGTCGCGTCGGCTTTGCCGTCACGGTGCCGAGCGGCCATCCGGACGTGCAGTACCGCGCGCATTACGTGACCAAGAATCCGGGCGGGCGCGGCGCCGTGCGCGAAGTCTGCGACATGGTCATGCGCGCCCAGGGCACTTACGAACAGGCGCTCGCGCCGTATTTCGGATAAGGACGGCGGCCATGGCCACGAACACTCGCAACAAGCGCACAGCGCACCGCGGTCCGCTGCTGGCCCTGATGCTGGCCGGCGTGTTCGCCGCGTTCGGCAGCTTCTGGCTGCTGCAGGTGATGCAGGGCGACCAGTCGGGGCCGAACATCAACGTGGGCAACGAGCCCGACTACATCATCGACAACTTCAGCTTCGTGCGCATGACCGAGACCGGCCGGCCGCGCTACGTGATCACCGGCGACCGCCTGACCCACCACCCGGCCGACAACACCTCCGAGATCGACAAGCCGATCGTGGTCAGCATGACGGTCGAGCGTCCGCACATGACCATGACCGCCGTGCGCGCGCACGTGAGCCCGGACCAGAGCCAGGTCGATTTGGCCGGCAACGTCGACATCCAGCGCCCTGGCGCCCCGGCGCAGGCAGGCCAGGCCGCGCTGCAGCCGCTGCGCATCCGCACCGAGGCATTGACCCTGCTGACGGACGACGAGATCGCCAAGACCCAACTGCCGATCAACATGACGCTGGGCGACGCCAAGGTCGACGCCATCGGCATGGTGGCCAACAACGCCACCCAACAGATCCAGCTGGGCGGGCGCGGCACGGCCACGTTCCCGCCGCGCCAGCAGCGCTGAAGCCATACTAGAGAGGACAAGCACCAATGAAAAAAATACTCGCTGCCGCCATCTTCCTGCTGCCGCTGGCCGCATCGGCCGAGAAAGCGGACGCCCTCAAGCCGATCAAGATCGACTACGGCGATGCCCACGTCGACCAGGTCACGCAGAACTACATCGCCACCGGCAATGTCGTCATCACGCGCGGCACCATGATCCTGAAGTCGGACAAGGCCGAAGTCCAGGAGTCGCCGGACGGCTACCGCACCTTCATCCTGACCGCCGCGCCGGGCAAGCTGGCGACCTTCCGCCAGCACCGCGACGACGGCCCCAACATGTGGGACGAAGGCCAGGCCCAGCGCATCGAGTACGACGAGCGCAACGACCTGGTCAAGCTGTTCTCGAAGGCCGTGATCAAGCAACTCGACGGCACCAAAGTGACCCAGGAGATGGACAGCGAATTTATCTCGTACGACAACCGCAAGGAAGTGCTGGTCGGCCGCAACGACGCCAACGGCGAGAACAAGGTCGGCAATGGCCGCGGCAGCATCACGCTGCAGCCGCACCGCGCGCCGGCGGGCGCCGCACCTGCACCCGCCGCTGCACCCGCTGCATCCGCTACGGCGCAACCGGCAGCGGCAGGGAACAAGTGATGGAGGTGCGCAACGACGCGGCCGCGATCGCGTGCGGCAGTACGCTGGTCGTCAAGGGCCTCCAGAAAAGCTATGGCAAGCGCCTGGTGGTGCGCGACGTCTCGCTCGAAGTCGCGTGCGGCGAGGTGGTCGGCCTGCTCGGCCCGAACGGCGCCGGCAAGACCACGTCGTTCTACATGATCGTCGGCCTGGTGCCGTCGGACGCCGGCACCATCGAAGTCAACGGCGCCGACATCAGCACCCTGCCGATCCACCGGCGCGCGCTGATGGGCCTGTCCTACCTGCCGCAGGAAGCCTCGGTGTTCCGCCGCCTGACGGTCGAGGAAAACATCCGCGCGGTGCTCGAGCTGCAGCGCGAGAACGGCAAGCCGCTGTCCAAGACGCGCATCAACGAGCGCCTCGACGAGCTGCTCGGCGAGCTGCAGATCGAGAAGCTGCGCGAGAACCCGGCGCTGTCGCTGTCGGGCGGCGAACGGCGCCGCGTCGAGATCGCGCGCGCGCTCGCGACCGATCCGCGCTTCGTGCTGCTGGACGAGCCGTTCGCGGGCGTCGACCCGATCGCCGTGATCGAGATCCAGCGCATCGTGCGCTTCCTGAAAGAACGCGGGATCGGCGTGCTGATCACCGACCACAACGTACGCGAGACGCTCGGCATCTGCGACCGCGCCTACATTATCAACCAGGGCGCGGTGCTCGCATCCGGCCGTCCCGACGACATCATCGCCGACGAATCGGTACGCCGCGTCTATCTGGGTGAACACTTCCGAATGTAGTTATGAAACAGACGCTGCAACTCAAGACATCACAGCATCTTGCGCTCACGCCGCAACTCCAGCAGTCGATCCGCCTGCTGCAGCTGTCCACTCTCGAGCTGCATCAGGAAATCGAGCAGGTTCTGAGCGACAATCCTCTGCTGGAACGGCTCGACGACCCGCTCGACCGCTCCGTACGCCTGCTGAGCGACGGCGCCATCAACAACGCGCCGGCCACGCCGGGCGAAGCCCCGGGCCCGGCCAACGCCAACGGCAGCGATGAGCACAGCACGCCGGCCGCAAGCGCCGAGCCCGAGGCGCACGAAGGCGGCGGCGACGACGTCCAGGCGGCCGAGCACGACGGCGACTGGGGCGAGGGCGGCCGTTCGGGCAGCGGCGGCGATGACGAGGACGGCCGTCCGCAGCTCGAGGCCAGCCCGATCTCGCTGCGCGAACACCTGATGGAACAGGTGCGCATGACCTGCGCCGCGGCGCGCGACTGCGCGCTGGTCGAACTGATCGTCGATGCGCTCGACGACAATGGCTACCTGGAAGAGTCGCTGGACGACATCCACGCGCGTCTGCCGGAAGAGCTCGAAATCGAGTTCGACGAACTGCGCACCGCGCTGTCGATGGTGCAGAGCCTCGACCCCGCGGGTGTCGGTGCGCGCAGCGCGGCCGAGTGCCTGGCGCTGCAGATCCGCCGCATGCCGGGCGTGCCGCTGGTGACGCGGCGCATGGCCTTGACCATCGTCGAGCGCTACCTGAGCTGGTTCGCCCAGCGTGAATTCAACAAGCTGAAAAAGGCACTCGACTGCGACGACGAGGACCTGCGCGAAGCCCAGGCCGTGATCCGCCGCTGCAATCCACATCCGGGCGCCGCGTTCGCCTCGGACGTGTCGGACTTCGTGGTGCCGGACGTGATCGTACGCCGCGCCAAGGACGGCTGGAGCGTGCAGCTCAATCCCGAAGTCATGCCGCGCCTGCGCGTGAACAGCCTGTACGCGCAGGCGCTCAAGCAGGGCAAATCCGAGTCCCAGCTGGGCGCGCAATTGCAGGAAGCCAAGTGGCTCATCAAGAACATGCGCCAGCGTTTCGACACGATCCTGCGCGTGGCCCAGGCCATCGTCGAACGGCAGCGCAACTTTTTCTCCCATGGCGCAGTTGCCATGCGGCCCCTTGTTTTACGCGAGATAGCTGATACACTAGGTTTACACGAGAGCACAATTTCTCGCGTCACAACGCAGAAATACATGCTGACTCCGCACGGCATGTTCGAGCTGAAATATTTCTTCGGGAGTCACGTGGCCACCGAGGCGGGAGGCGAAGCATCCTCGACGGCCATCCGGGCTCTCATCGTTCAACTCACAGGAGCAGAAGACCCCAAGAACCCTTTATCCGACAGCAAGATCGCGGAGATGCTAGGGGAACAGGGAATGGTCATCGCGCGGCGCACGGTCGCCAAATACCGTGAGGCGCTCAAGATCCCGCCCGTTAGCCTCCGCAAATCCTTGTAACAAACGCTGTCCGTTGCGCTCCTGCGCACGCTTGCGGCAGCGTATCTTCAAAGGAGTGTGTGTATGAATCTCACCATCAGCGGCCATCACCTCGATGTCACCCCAGCCATCCGTGAATACGTACAGAACAAGCTCGAACGCATTACCCGCCATTTCGATCAAGTGATCGATTCCCACGTCATCCTCTGCATCGACAATCTCACCGAAAAAGACAAACGCCAAAAGGCCGAGATCAATCTACGGGTGGCCGGAAAGATCCTGCATATCGCCAGCGCCGCACACGATCTGTACGCCGCGATCGACATGCTGATGGACCGCCTGGACAGGCAGGTCGTCAAGTACAAGCAGATGCTGCAGAATCATAGTCACACCGGGCATAAACGCATGCTCGACGAAGGCGATACCGCTGCCGCCACGGCTTGACGCCGTCCGCAGCACAAGCATGACGAAGGGCGCGCTGGCGCCCTTTTCGTTTTATGATGCGGGTCTATCAACGACTCGGCCAAGACCATGAGCGCAGACGCTAACCGCGAACACGTGCAGACCCGCGTTGCCAACGGCACCGGCACGATCATCCTCGACCGGCCCAAGGCCCTGAACTCGCTGTCGCTCGACATGGTGCGCGCGCTCACGAAGACGCTGCTGGACTGGCGCGACGATCCCGCCGTGGACGCGGTCGTCATCGGCAGCAGCAGCGACAAGGCGCTGTGCGCCGGCGGCGACATCCGCTTCTTTTACGAGGCCGGGCGCGCCACGCCGACCGCCGGCAGCGCCTTGTTGGAAGACTTCTTCACCGAAGAATACGCGCTCAATCACCTGATCCACTTTTATCCGAAGCCCTACATCGCGCTGATGGATGGCGTCGTGATGGGTGGCGGCATGGGTATCGCCCAGGGCGGGCCGGACTGCAGCCTGCGCATCGTGACCGAACGCACCAAGATGGCGATGCCGGAGGTGAACATCGGCCTGTTCCCGGACGTCGGCGGCAGCCATTTCCTGTCGCATGCGCCGGGCAAGCTCGGCGTTTATCTCGGCGTGACCGGAGCGACGATCGGCGCGGCGGATGCGCTCTACGTCGGCCTGGCCGACCTGTTCGTGCCGGCCGAGCAGATGGGGGCGCTGCGTGCATTGATCGAGGCGACGCCTGGCGCGCAATTAGCGGCGGCGACCCGCGAATTTGCGGCGCCGTTTTCCGGCCAGTCCGGAACCAGCAAACTGCAAGCCGCACGCGCGAGCATTGAGCGCCATTTCGGCGCCGCTTCGGTGGCCGACATCATGGCCTCGCTGGCAGCCGATGACGACCCGTTCGCGCAGCAGGCGCTGCAGGCGATGCGCTCGCGCTCGCCGCTGATGATGTGCGTGACGCACGAGATGCTGAAACGCGGCGCGGCCATGAGCGTGGCCGACTGCCTGCGCATGGAACGCTCGGTCGTGCGACGCAACTTCGAGCACGGCGAAGTGCTGGAAGGCGTGCGCGCGCTGGTGATCGACAAGGACAACCGGCCGTCATGGAATCCGCCGATGCTGGAGGCGGTCACGCCGCAGATGGTGGCGCGCTTTTTCGAGCCGGTGTGGCCGGACTGGGCGCATCCGCTGCGGCATTTGTGATCGACGCGCGCGTGACGCGCAGGCGCCTGCGAGGCCTCAGGGCTGCTCGCGGTGCCGCACCACCACGCGCTCGCTATCGCTGAAGTAAACCCCGAGCCGCTCCGCCATGTACACCGAACGGTGCTGGCCACCGGTACAGCCGACCGCGACCGTCAGATAACTGCGGTTGTCCTTCTTGAACGAGGGCAGCCACTTGGCGATGAAGGCGCGGATGTCGGACAGCAGTTCGGTCGCCTGCGGCTGGGCATCGAGGAAGGCGATCACCGGCTCGTCGCGGCCGTTCAGCGGACGCAGCGTCAGGTCGTAGTAGGGATTCGGTACCGCGCGCACGTCGAACACGAAGTCGGCGTCCAGCGGCACGCCGTGCTTGAAGGCGAAGGATTCGAAGAACAGCGTTAGCGGCGCATGTTCGACCTCGGCCAGTTCCTTGACCCAGGCGCGCAGCTTGTTGGCCGACAGCTCGGAGGTGTCGATCACGTGGCCGAGCTTTTCGATCGGCCCCAGGCGGTCGCGTTCTTCCAGGATGCACTCGATCAGGGTGCGGCGCGACGCCGGGTTCTCGCCCGGGCGCAGTTCGTGCGACAGCGGGTGGCTGCGGCGCGTTTCGGAAAAACGCGCGACCAGCGAATGCGTGCTGGAGGTCAGGAAGATCACCTTGACCTGGTGGCCTTCTTCGCGCAGCGCGCTGACGTTGGCCGGCAGTTCGGCCAGCGACTCGGCGCTGCGGGCATCGACCGCGACCGCGATCTTCTTGTCGGCGTCGCCGTCGACCGTCTTGACCAGGGCCGGCAGCAGGGCGGGTGGAAGGTTGTCGACGCAATAGTAACCTGCGTCTTCGAGGACGTTCAGGGCAACCGATTTGCCGGAGCCCGAGATACCGGTGATGAGAACTATTCGCATGTGGCCATGATACCGCAACAGTTGGCGCTTGTCCTCGATACGCGAAGGATCAGTCGCTGCTCATCGCCTGCCGCTGCCTTTCCATGAACTCCTGCAGCGTATCGATGCCGCGCAGCTGCAGGATCGTGTTGCGCACCGCGGCCTCGAGCAGCACCGCGATGTTGCGGCCGGCCGCGACCGGGATCACGACCTTGCGGATCGGCAGGCCCAGCACGTCTTCGGTCGGGAAGTGGAAGGGCAAACGCTCGACTTCTTCGTCCAGCGCGCCGCGTTTCACGAGGTGGACGATCAGTTTCAGGCGCATCTTGCGGCGCACCGCGGTCTCGCCGAAGATCGCCTTGATGTCGAGCAAGCCCAGGCCGCGCACTTCGAGCAGGTTCTGCAGCAGCGGTGGGCAGCGCCCTTCGATCATGTTCGGCGCGATGCGCGAGAATTCGACGGCGTCGTCGGCGACCAGGCCATGCGAGCGCGAGATCAGTTCCAGGCCCAGCTCGCTTTTACCGAGGCCGGAGTCGCCGGTGATCAGCACACCCACGCCCAGCACGTCCATGAACACGCCATGCATGATGACACGCTGCGCCAGCTTCTTGGACAGATACACGCGCAGGAAGTCGATCACCTGCGCCGCCGGCAGCGGCGTCGAGAACAGCGGAATGTTCTGCTCGTCGCAAATGGCGAGGATGTCCGGCGGCGTGTCGAGACCTTGCGCGATGATCAGCGCCGGCGGGCCGCCCGCGATCAGCTCGCCGATCACGTGGCTGCGCGAGCCGGTCTTGAGGCGATGGTAGTAGTTCAGTTCCTGGTGGCCGAACACCTGGATGCGGCCCGGGTGGATCAGGTTCAGGTGGCCGACCTGGTCGGCGGCCGAGACGGCATCGCCCGAGATCAGGCGCTCACCGCCCGGAAAACCGGCGAACCAGCCGAGTTGCAGCGTATCCCGGTTGTCGTCGTACAGCCTTTGGATGGTCAGCGGAGTCTGCAGCATGATGGTCGCCGGCTCAGCCCAGGGCCTGCAGGCTCGGCTGCCAGTTGATGATGCGTTCGTGCACCGAGCGCGGATCGGGATCGGTCGCCAGCGCGGTGCGGATTGCCTCGTCCGAGAACAGTTCGGCGATCTCGGACAGGATCTCCAGGTGCTGCTGGGTCACGTGATCCGGGATTAGGAGGAAGAACAGCAGCTTGACCGGCTGGCCGTCGGGCGATTCGAAGGGAATCGGCTCGACCAGGCGCACGAACGCGGCCATCGGCGACTTCAAGCTCTTGCTGCCCTTGACGCGTCCGTGCGGCACGGCGACGCCATGCCCGAGGCCGGTGGAACCGAGACGTTCGCGCGCGAACAGGTTATCCGTGACGGTCGAGCGGGCGATGCCCAGGTTGTTTTCGAAAATCAGGCCGGCCTGTTCAAAGGCGCGCTTCTTGCTGGACACTTCCAGGTCGAGTTGGACATTCTCGAGCAAGAGGATTTTGCTTAAATTAGTCATAACACGCTTCTATTGCGGTGCACCAGAGAGTGCTTGCGAGCGGGAATTATAGGCCTGTTTTATGGCCGTGTAATTCGAATTCGCGTCTGTACGATAAGCTGTAACGCCGCCCTCAAAAACCGTCAATGACCTGGCTTAAGGACGACGTCCGAGTGTACGCAATTTCCTATATGGAATTTAGGATTTTGCGCAAGGAATGCTTGTCAGCAAGCAGTTTCGCCAATTTTTCTGGCGAGCCGCAGCCGTCCTCGGCGCCCCTTAGCCGGGCTATCCGAGCCACACGCTGTGGCCCGAAACGTACACTCCACGTTGGCTAAATGGGGACGTCGAGCTGGATTTCAGCCTTAATATTTCGGCTTTACTGCCGTGCAGTTCGCAAATTCGGCGGTTTGCCGGTGCTGAAGTTCGCACGCCAGGGATTGATGTCGAGGCCACCGCGCCGGGTGTAGCGGGCATACACCGCCAGCTTATTCGGTTTGCACTGACGCAAGATGTCGTTGAAAATGCGCTCGACACATTGCTCATGAAACTCGTTGTGCTCGCGGAAGCCGATCAGGTAGCGCAGCAGGCTTTCCTGGTCGAGTTGCGGGCCGACATAGCGGATCTGCACGCTGGCCCAGTCCGGCTGGCCGGTGACCAGGCAATTCGACTTGAGCAGGTGCGACACCAGGGTTTCTTCGACCGCAGCTTCATCAAAGTTAGCCTTGAGCAACTCGGGCGCCGGACTGTAGCTGTCGACTTCAATATCCAGGCGGTCCAGCAGCACGCCGTCCAGCTCGCCCATCTTGAGCTTGCCGAAATCTTCCGGCAGCGTGAGCGCGACGTGGACCGGCGCGCCGAAGGCATTCGACAAGTCTTCGCGCAGCAGGGCGAGCAGGGCGTCGGTATTGGCCAGCCGGGTCTGGTTGAAGGAATTCAGGTAGAGCTTGAACGACTTGGATTCGACGATGTTGGCCGAATCGGCGGGCGCCGTGATGGTGGCGATCGCCACTTGCGGTTTGCCGCGCATGTTCAGCCACGACAACTCGTAGGCGTTCCAGATGTCGACGCCGAAGAAAGGCAGCGTGCCCTTCAAACCGAGTTCGTCGCGCTTTTGCTGGCGCGGAATCGGAAACAGCAGCTCAGGTGCGTACTCGGTCTGGTAGGCCGAGGTCTTGCCGAGCGGCGATTGATCAGGAGTATTGTTCATGGTTCAGTCTCGATAGGCCGGCTGAGTTTGCCTGCCGCTGCGCACGGGATCGCCGGCGCGGCGGCAAAGCGCCGTATCGTACACCTTTTTCGGCACTGTATGCGCGTCCAGTGTCTACAAAAACAGCTTGTAGACCGGATTGGCGGTTTCGTCCCAGTGGCGGTAGCCCAGCGTGTCCAAGAATTGGCGGAACTCCGCGACTTCGTGCGGCGGCACCTGCAGGCCGACCAAGATGCGGCCGACGTCGCCGCCCTGGTTGCGATAGTGAAACAGCGAGATGTTCCAGTTCGGCGCCAGGCTGTCCAGGAAACGCATCAGCGCGCCGGGACGCTCCGGGAATTCGCAACGGTACAGCAATTCGTCGTGCGCCAGCGCGCTTTTTCCCCCGACCAGGTGGCGCAAGTGCTGCTTGGCAAGCTCGTCATGGGTCAGGTCGAGAGTGCGGAAACCGTGTTCTTCGAAGGTGCGTGCGAGCACGCTGGATTCGTCGCGATTGCCGATCTGCACGCCGACGAACACGTGCGCTTCGCGCTCGTCGCTGATGCGGTAGCTGAATTCGGTGACGTTGCGCGGCCCGACCAGGCTGCAAAAGCGTTTGAAACTGCCGCGCTGCTCGGGCATCGTCACCGCGAACACGGCTTCACGTGCCTCGCCGACCTCGGCGCGGTCGGCCACGAAACGCAGCCGGTCGAAATTCATGTTGGCGCCGCAGGCAACCGCGACCAGGCTTTCGTTCTTCACCGGCTGGCGCGTCATCTGCGCGCGCTCGACGTAGGCCTTGGCGCCGGCCACCGCCAGCGCCCCGGCCGGCTCGAGGATGCTGCGGGTGTCCTGGAACACGTCCTGGATCGCCGCGCAGATGGCGTCGGTGTCGACGATCACGATCTCATCGACCACTTCCTTGGCGATCCGGAAGGTTTCCACGCCGACCAGGCGGACCGCGGTACCGTCGGAAAACAAGCCGACGTCGGGCAGGGTGACGCGTTCACCGGCCTTCAGGCTTTTCGCCATCGCGTCGGAATCGACAGTTTGCACGCCGATCACGCGGATGTCGGGCCGTACCGCCTTCACGTAGGCGCCGATGCCCGAGATCAGCCCGCCGCCGCCGATCGCGACGAAAATCGCGTGGATCGGTGCGGCATGCTGGCGCAGGATTTCCATGGCGATCGTGCCCTGGCCGGCGATCACGTCCGGATCGTCGAACGGATGCACGAAGGTCAGCTTTTGTTCGCGCTCGAGCAACAGCGCATGGTTGTAGGCGTCGGTGTAGGAATCGCCGTGCAGCACGACCTCGACGTTGGCGCCGCCGCGCGCCTTGACCGCATTGATCTTGACCGGCGGCGTGGTGGTCGGCATCACGATCAGCGCGCGGCAGCCGAGCCGGCTGGCGGACAGGGCGACGCCTTGCGCATGGTTGCCGGCCGAGGCGCAAATGACGCCGCGCTTGAGCTGCTCGGGCGGCAGGTGCGCCATTTTGTTGTAGGCGCCGCGCAGCTTGAAGCTGAACACGCTCTGCATGTCTTCGCGCTTGAAATAAATGCGGTTGCCCATGCGCTGCGACAAAGTCGGCGCGTACTCGAGTGGAGTCTCTTGGGCTACGTCATAGACGCGCGAGGTCAGGATTTTCTTGAGGTAGTCGGTCGTCATGTTGAGGTCTGTGCTGAATCATTGTCGACGACATGCCGCGTCCGAATGGCGGACGGCGTGGCGAAACGGTCCTGCGTGGCGATAGCCGAGGCGTGCAAGGCGGTGGCGGTGCTGGGTGTGGCGTGGCCAACCGTGTCGTTACTATAGTTACAGCTCATTATAATGGCCGATCCATGCTGACCGCCATTTCCATTTTTTACCGATGATCGAATCCGCCGTTCTCTGGCTGCTGAAATTTCTCGCCATGCCGACCGTCGGCCTCTCATCGGTGTTCCTGATCAGCTTTATTTCGGCCACCTTGCTGCCGCTCGGCTCCGAGCCAGCCGTGTTTGCCGTGATCAAGGCCAATCCATCGATGTTCTGGCCGGTGGTGCTGGTGGCGACGCTCGGCAATACGCTGGGCGGCATCACCGATTACTGGATCGGCTATCGCGCCAAGGTCGCGTTTGCAAAAGAACGCTCGTCGCGCTGGTTTCACTGGCTGGCGAAATACGGCGCCAAGACCATGCTTTTATCGTGGCTGCCCGGTATCGGCGACCCCTTGTGCACATTGGCCGGGTGGCTGCATTTGCCGTTCTGGCCGAGCGTAATTTATATGGCGATTGGGAAATTCGGGCGTTATCTGTTCATGACGATGACGCTGCTGTATATCCCGAACGGGTGGTGGCGCTGGGCTGGCGATACGCTGAACCGGCTGTTTTGAGCCGCAAGCGGTTCGCCAATGAAAAAGCCCCGTTTTCGGGGCTTTTTCATTGGTGCTTTTTTATTAGCAGAGCGGAATCACGTCTTCCGTTGGAACTTGCGACGCAAGCCCAGGCCCGCCAGGCCGATGCCGATCAGGGCCAGCGAAGCCGGTTCCGGCACGGCATTGGTCGACAGCGCGATGTTGGTGAAGACGAAGTTTTCGTCGTTATAGTCGAAGTCGGTGCCATGCGCGCGGTCGAGGTCTTCGAAACCGATTGCGATGCCGGTCGGGATCTGGTTATCGCCCGAATAAGCCGACGAGTAGATGTGCTGGGTGAGATCGGCGTTCTGGGTCGGGTCGGTGGACCAGGTCGGGACCGTGGAGCCGTCGTAGGTCTGCGTGGTCTTCAGCTGGAAGCTCAGCAACGAGCCGGCTTGCACGACGCCGAAATCGAGCATGTCGCCATAGCTCGAGGCGTGATTGCCAAGGCCATAGATGTTGGAGGGCTGACCATTGACCAGCAAAGTGATCATATTGGTATTGAAAGCATCGGAGCCGGCAAAATAAGCTCTCACATTGCCGGTCGACGCCGCCGTAAACGTGTAAACAGCCGGGTTAGGGGTGCCGGGGTTCGAATACGACATCGGCATGGCATGCGCAACACCGGTGAATGCAAATGCGAGACCCAAAGCCAAAACGGTACGGATTTTTTTCATAACAGTCCTCTCAATGCGTAGAGCTCAACAAGCAACTCATGTGCCATTTGGTATATTTTGATTCGGAACAGAGAGTTATACCGAAATACACCAGAAATGACAAATTTAATGTGAAAAATGCTTACAAGAACTATGATAAAAACGAAATGTTGAGCTGTGATGGTGGCCTTGGATCTGGAGCGTGGATAAGTTGCTCGGGATTTTACGTCGCCAAGCTTTTGTTGGTAAAAGTTCTTTTTGGCAAAAACAAATTTGCGAAAAACTTGTGTTCGCCATGGTTTGCCAGTCTCGAGGGCGTAAGCGGATCGTCTGCGCCCCAGCATAGTGCACCGCAATACGCTAGAATGGATGTCCTACGCGTCAGTTCGTCAGCCGATTCCCCCCATGAACGCTCCTGCCAATATCCACGCCCTGCTCGAAGAAAACGCGCCTGCCCGGCTGCGTGAGATCCCCTATAACTACACGTCGTTCTCCGATCGCGAAATCGTGATCCGGTTGTTGGGCGAGCCATCGTGGCAGCTGCTCGATGCGCTGCGCGGCGCGCGCCAGACCGGGCGTTCGGCGCGCATGCTGTACGAGGTGCTCGGCGACATCTGGGTGGTGCGCCGCAATCCCTACCTGCAGGACGACATGCTGGACAACCCGAAGCGGCGCGCCAAGCTGATCGAGGCGCTGCATCACCGCCTGGCGGAAGTCGACAAGCGCCGCCTGTCGGTCGATGCGAACGAAGGTGACGGTCCTGCCGCGGATGGGGCAACTGCGGCGGCGCGCAGCCAGGCAGTCGAGCAGCTGCTGGTCGCCGCGCGCAAGGCGGTCGACGACTTCGGCCGTGAGTTCAGCGACATGTACGACCTGCGCAAGCGCGCCAAGGCCGTGCTGGGCCGCTACACCGACAAGCGCAACATCCGCTTCGACGGCATGCACCGCACCTCGCACGTCACCGACGCCACCGACTGGCGCGTCGAGTACCCGTTCCTGGTGCTGATTCCCGATTCGGAAGACGAGATGGCCGGTCTGGTCAAAGGCTGCATCGAGCTCGGGCTGACCATCATTCCGCGCGGCGGCGGCACCGGCTATACCGGCGGCGCGATTCCGCTCACGCCGATGTCGGCCGTGATCAACACCGAAAAGCTGATCACGCTGGGCCAGGTCGACATGCAGCACCTGCCGGGCGTGGACCGCGAGTACGCGACCATCTACACCGGCGCCGGCGTGGTCACCCAGCAGGTCTCGCAAGCCGCCGAAAAGGCCGGCTTCGTGTTCGCGGTCGACCCGACCTCGGCGCACGCGTCCTGCATCGGCGGCAATATCGCGATGAATGCAGGCGGCAAAAAGGCCGTGCTGTGGGGCACCGCGCTCGACAATCTCGCGTCCTGGCGCATGGTCGACCCGAACGGCGACTGGCTCGAAGTCACGCGCATCAAGCACAACCTCGGCAAGATCCACGACGACCCGCTCGCTATCTTCAAGCTCGAATGGACCCATCCGTCGGAAAAGGGCGCGCCGCGCGGCGAGCCGTTCCGCACCGAGACGCTGGAAATCGAAGGCCGCCGCTTCCGTAAAGAGGGCCTCGGCAAGGACGTCACCGACAAGTTCCTGGCCGGCCTGCCGGGCATCCAGAAAGAGGGCACCGACGGCTTGATCACCTCGGGCCGCTGGATCCTGCACAAGATGCCGAAGCACACGCGCACCGTGGCGCTGGAATTCTTCGGTCAGGCGCGCGACGCGATTCCGTCGATCGTCGAGATCAAGGATTACCTCGACGGCCTGCCGAAAAACGGCAAGCCGGAATTCGCCAGCCTGCGCCTCGCGGGCCTGGAGCACCTGGACGAGCGCTACCTGCGCGCGGTCGGCTACGCCACAAAATCCAAGCGCGGCACGCTGCCCAAGATGGCGCTGTTCGGCGACATCGTCGGCGACGACGAGAACGCCGTGGCGCTGGCCGCGTCGGAAGTCGTGCGCCTGGCGAACACGCGCGTGGGCGAAGGTTTCGTTGCCGTCAGCCCGGAAGCGCGTAAAAAATTCTGGCTCGACCGCGCGCGCACCGCGGCGATCGCGCGCCACACCAACGCTTTCAAGATCAACGAAGACGTGGTCATCCCGCTCAACCGCATGGGCGAGTACACCGACGGCATCGAGCGCATCAACATCGAGCTGTCGATCAAGAACAAGCTGCAGCTGGTCGAACGACTGCACGCCTACATCGCCTCGGGCACGCTGGACGTGACCAAGGCCGACGATGCGACCGGCGAGGGCGTCTCGAAAGAAGAGATCCTGGGCGAGCGTCCGCAGCAGGCCGACGAGCTGCTGGCCAAAGTGGCCGCGCGCTGGGGCTGGCTGCTGGCGAATCTCGACCAGCCCTTGAAGGATGCGCTGCCCAAGCTGGCCGATTTCGGCCTGGACGGTCTGTACGAAACCTTCGAGCGCCGCCTGAACGAGCAGCCGCAGGCGCGGCTGTTCGACGTGGTGCAGGACCACACGGTGCGTGTCTCGTGGAAGAACGACATCCGCGCGCCGCTGCGCCAGATCTTCAACGGCGCGGCTTATAAACCGATCCTGGACGAAGCCACGGCCATTCATCAGCGCGTGCTGCGCTCGCGCGTGTTCGTCGCGCTGCACATGCACGCCGGCGACGGCAACGTCCACACCAACATCCCGGTCAACTCGGACGACTACGCGATGCTGCAGGACGCGCACAAGTCGGTCGAGCGCATCATGAAGCTGGCCCGTTCGCTGGACGGCGTGATCTCGGGCGAGCACGGCATCGGCATCACCAAGCTCGAATTCCTGACCGACGACGAGATCCGCGAGTTCCGCGACTATAAAAAGCGCGTCGACCCGGAAAACCGTTTTAACAAGGGCAAGCTGCTCAACGGCGAAAGCGGTTACGCCGACCTGCGCAACGCCTATACGCCGTCGTTCGGCCTGATGGGCCATGAGTCGCTGATCATGCAGCAGAGCGACATCGGCGAAATCGCCAACAGCATCAAGGATTGCCTGCGCTGCGGGAAGTGCAAGCCGGTCTGCACGACGCACGTGCCGCAATCGAACCTGCTGTACTCGCCGCGCGACAAGATCCTCGCGACCTCGGCGCTGATCGAAGCCTTCCTGTACGAAGAGCAGACCCGCCGCGGCGTGTCGATCCGCCACTGGGAAGAATTCGAGGACGTATCGGACCACTGCACCGTGTGCCACAAGTGCGTGACGCCGTGCCCGGTCAACATCGACTTCGGCGACGTCTCGATGAACATGCGTAACCTGCTGCGCAAGATGGACAAGCGCAGCTTCAAGCCGGCCAACCGCGCGGCGATGTTCTTCCTGAACGCGACCGATCCGACCACGATCAACTTGACGCGCAAGGCGATGGTCGACCTGGGTTACAAAGCCCAGCGCCTCGGCAACGCCGTGCTGAAAGGCCTGGCCAAGGAGCAGTCGCACAACCCGCCGCCGACCACCGGCAAGGCGCCGGTGCGCGAGCAGGTGATCCACTTCGTCAACAAAAAGATGCCGGGTAACCTGCCGAAGAAGACCGCGCGCGCGCTGCTCGACATCGAAGACGACAAGGTCATCCCGATCATCCGCAACCCGAAGGTCACCAACGCCGACACCGAAGCCGTGTTCTACTTCCCGGGCTGCGGTTCGGAGCGATTGTTCTCGCAGGTCGGCCTGGCGACCCAGGCGATGCTGTGGGAAGTCGGCGTGCAGACCGTGATGCCGCCGGGTTACCTGTGCTGCGGCTACCCGCAACGCGGCGCCGGCCAGTTCGACAAGGCCGACAAGATGGTGACCGATAACCGCGTGCTGTTCCACCGCATGGCCAACACGCTCAATTATCTGGACATCAAGACGGTCGTGGTCTCGTGCGGCACTTGCTACGATTCGCTGGCGGGCTACGAGTTCGACAAGATCTTCCCGGGCTGCCGCATCATCGACATCCACGAGTACCTGCTGGAGAAGGGCGTCAAGCTGGAAGGCGTCACCGGTACGCGTTACATGTACCACGACCCTTGCCACACGCCGATGAAACTGCAGGACTCCATCAAGACCGTGAACGCGCTGGTGCAGACCGTCGACCAGGTCAAGATCGAGAAGAACGACCGCTGCTGCGGCGAGTCCGGCACCTTTGCCGTCAGCCGTCCGGACATCGCGACCCAGGTCCGCTTCCGCAAGGAGCAGGAGATGGACAAGGGCGCCAATAAGCTGCGCGCCGACGGCTTTACGGGCGATGTCAAGATCCTGACCAGCTGCCCGTCCTGCCTGCAGGGCCTGTCGCGCTACAACGAGGATGCCGGCACCACCGCCGACTACATCGTGGTCGAGATGGCGCGCCACCTGCTGGGCGAGAACTGGATGCCGGACTACGTGGCCAAGGCCAACAACGGCGGTATCGAGCGGGTGCTGGTATGACCGCTCAGCCGCAGGCGGTGCCGGACTGCGAGCTGTGCGGCCTGGCTGCCGGCGCGGTGTCACCCGGCGCCCAGGTCGTGTTCGAACACGAGAAATTCGTCGTGATTCTGGCCGATGAGGCCAACTATCCCGGCTTCGCGCGCGTGGTCTGGCGCGCGCACGTGCGCGAGATGAGCGACCTGGACGATGACGACCGCCTGCTGGTCAACGACGCCGTCTACAAGCTCGAGCTGGCCGTGCGCGAGGCGATGCAGCCGCTGAAGGTCAACGTGGCCAGCCTGGGCAACGTGGTGCCGCACCTGCATTGGCACGTCATTCCGCGCTACGCGGATGACGCCCACTTCCCGGCGCCGGTGTGGGCGCAGGCGATGCGCGCCACCGATCAGGCGGTGCTGGCGTCGCGCCGCGCCCTGTTGCCGCAATTGGTCCGGGCGATCGAGCGACAATTCGCAACGCGGTAAAATCTTAATACACCAACGCATACGGAACACCATGGCCATCCCTACCGAACTCACCGTCCGCCGTCATTCGAAAGTCGTCGAAATCGCCTTCGATGACGGCGCCGCCTTCTCGATCCCGTTTGAACTGATGCGCGTGTATTCGCCGTCGGCCGAAGTGCAGGGCCACGGCCCGGGCCAGGAAGTGCTGCAGCTCGGCAAGCGCGAGGTCCTCATCAACGGCGTCGAGCCGGTCGGCAACTACGGCATCAAGCCGATCTTCAACGACGGCCACGAATCCGGCATCTACACCTGGGACACGCTCTACAAATTGGGCAAGGACCAGGACCAGCTGTGGAAGGATTACCTGGGTCGCCTGGAAGCCGCCGGCTTCAAGGGCGACAGCGGGCGCGAGCCGATTCCCGACCTGGGCATCAAGAAGGGCGGCAGCTGCGGCAGCGGCTGCGGTTGCCACTGAGCCCGAACGCGCACGCGTAAACGTAAGTGGGAGCGCCTCTTGCGAGGACGCTCCCACTGGAATCGGGTACGTCGGTCAGTCCGCGCAAAGCTGCGTAGACTGCGCGGGCTTACGCCTGCGGCTGGATGTTCGAAGCTTGCTGGCCTTTCGGGCCGGTGGTGATGTCGAAGCTCACGCGCTGGTTTTCGGCCAGCGACTTGAAGCCTTGGGCGTTGATTGCCGAAAAGTGCGCGAACAGGTCTTCACCGCCGTTGTCCGGTTTGATGAAGCCGAAGCCCTTTGCGTCGTTGAACCATTTCACGATGCCAGTTGCCATGATGTTTGTATCTCTTCAAGAAGATTGATTGTTTGAACTTGATGTCCCCTCCACGCAGCGCGGTCGTAATCGCATGACCGCCCTGCAGAAGCGAAAATCATTATAGATAGGATTTTATTAAGCAGGTGCACAGTTGCGCCTGTTTTTTGGACCTGCCTGGGCGAACTGCACGATTAAGCATGAGCCACACCCTCGCTTGTATAATGTGGCAAGACTAAAACAGCTTGCTACCATGACCAACACCCATTTCGGCTACAAAACCGTTTCCGAGGACGAGAAGGTCCACGAGGTCGCCAAGGTTTTCCACTCGGTCGCATCGAAGTACGACGTGATGAACGACCTGATGTCGGGCGGCCTGCACCGTATCTGGAAGACCTTCACCATCGCCCAGGCGGGTGTGCGTCCCGGTTTCAAGGTGCTCGACATCGCCGGCGGCACCGGCGACCTGGCCAAGGCCTTCGCCAAGCAGGCCGGGCCGAGCGGCGAGGTCTGGCTCACCGACATCAACGAGTCGATGCTGCGCGTCGGCCGCGACCGTCTATTGAATAAAGGTCTAGTCACCCCCACCTTGCTCTGTGACGCGGAAAAGTTGCCCTTCCCGGACAACTATTTCGACCGGGTCAGCGTGGCCTTCGGCCTGCGCAACATGACGCACAAGGATCAGGCACTGGCGGAAATGCGCCGTGTGCTCAAGCCGGGCGGAAAGTTGCTGGTGCTGGAGTTCTCGAAGGTGGCCGCGCCGCTGCAGAAGCCGTACGACGTCTACTCGTTCTCGGTGCTGCCGTGGCTGGGCAAGCAGATCGCCAACGATGCCGACAGCTACCGCTACCTGGCCGAATCGATCCGCATGCATCCGGACCAGGAGACGCTCAAGTCGATGATGGAGACGGCCGGTCTGGACCGCGTGCAGTACTACAACCTGACCGCCGGCGTGGCAGCACTGCACACCGGCATCAAACTCTAGGGTGGACACGATGAAGAAGTTTTTGGCCAGCATGATGATCGCCGTGACCGCATTCTCGATGGTCGCGGATGCGTTTGCACGCCCGGTCGGCGGCGGACGTTCGTTCGGCCGCCAGTCGTCGTCGGTGAGCCGGATGCGCGCACCGGCCCCGGCGCCGGCCCCTTACGCGCCGAGTAACGGTTACCAGCAGGGCTACCAGCGCCCGGCGCCGGCGCCGATGGCGCCGCAGGCGCTGCCGAAACGCCCGAGCCCGTGGCGCGGCATCCTCGGCGGCGCGCTGCTCGGTCTCGGCCTGGGCGCGCTGTTCTCGCACATGGGCATCGGCGGCGCCGCGGCCAGCATGCTGTCCTCGATCCTCATGCTGGTGCTGCTGGCGCTGGCCGTGATGTTTGTCGTGCGCATGTTCCGCCGTCGTCCGACGTCGGCGAGCCCGACCTTCACCGGCTTCAACCAGAACCCGGTGCCGGCCAGCGCCACGCCGGAAATCGGTTCCGGCCTGAACGGCGGCTACGGCCAGAATGGCTATCAGGGTAACCAGGATGGCTTCCAGCCTGGCGTCCCGGGCCAGACCACGCTCGACAAACCGCACCAGGCCTGGGGCGTGCCGGCCGGCTTCGACACCGAAGCCTTCCTGCGCCATGCGAAGGGCTCGTTCATCCGCATGCAAGCGGCCTGGGACCGTGGTGACCTGGCCGACCTGCGCGAGTTCACCGCGCCCGAGGTGTACGCCGAACTGCAATTGCAGATCCAGGAGCGCGGCAACCAGCAGGACTACACCGAAGTCGTGTCGATCGATGCGCAGCTGCTGGGCATCGAGACCACCGACCGCGACTATCTCGCCAGCGTGCAGTTCAACGGCATGATCCGCAATGCCCCGGGCGCGCCGGCCGAGCCGTATGTCGAGGTGTGGAACCTGTCCAAGCCGCTGGCTGGTAACGGTGGCTGGGTGCTTGCGGGTATCCAGCAAGTCTCTTAACGGGTTTCCTTAGCCCTTTTGCAAGAATTTTTTGCATCGGCATCCGTGCTGCCGGGTTTTACTCCGGCGAACTGGTAAGATCGAAACCGCCCGCACTCCGGGCGGTTTTATTTTGTAGAGACTCCACCATGTCTTCGACCTCATTCTTCGCCTTGCCGCAGGGCGGCCTGTCGGCGCCGGCCGTGGCCACGATCAACCACCTGCTGGCCCAGGAAGCCTGGGCGCGCGATACGCTGATGCGCCATGCGGGCAAGACCGCCGTCATCAGCATCGAGCAACTGAGCGGCCACCTGCAGGTGCGCCTGCGCGTGGCGCGCGACGGCATGCTGGAAGCGGCCGATGCCGACGACACGGCCGCCGTCACCATCCACGTCAAGCTGTCCGACCTGCCGCTGATCCTGCAGAACCGCGACCGCGCGTTTTCCTATGTGCGCATCGATGGCGACGCCGAGTTCGCCAACACGATCTCGCAGCTGTCGAACGGCTTGCGCTGGGATGCCGAGTACGACCTCGAGCGCCTGTTCGGCCCGATCGCAGCCAACCGGCTGGCCGGCGGCGCGCGCAGCGCGGCCGAGGGCGCGGCCAACGCCGGGCGCCGCCTGGCCGAGAACGTCGCCGAATTCCTGCTCGAAGAACGCCGCGTGCTGGTCCGCCCGGCCAGCGTGGACAGCTTCGCCGACGACGTCAGCCGCGTGCGCGACGACGTCGAACGCGCCGCCAAGCGCCTCGCCAAGCTGGAGAAGGCGCTGGAGCAGAAACTGGCGCAGCAAGCTGCATCGATCTCGACCGCGATCATCGCCGCGCCGGCCAATGCGCTGATCCCGGCCCCCGAGCACGCCGTGATCCCGCTGCCGACCGCACAACCCGCATTACCCGACCACACCTCCGACAGCTGATGATCCTGAAATTCCTGCGTTTGCTGAAGATCCTGACCGTGGCGATCCGCTACGGCCTGGATGAAATTGCGATGTCCGGCCTGCATGTGCCGCGTACGGCGCGCCTGATCAACACCGCATTTTTCTGGCGCCGCATCACCTCGCCGCGCGCGATCCGCCTGCGCCTGGCGCTGGAAGAGCTGGGCCCGATCTTCGTGAAGTTCGGCCAGGTGCTGTCGACCCGTCCCGACCTGATGCCCGAGGACATCGTCGCCGAGCTGTCGCTGCTGCAGGACCGCGTCCAGCCCTTCGATTCCGAGCTGGCCATCGCCCAGATCACGCGCGCGCTGGGCGCGCCGCCGGACCAGCTGTTTGCCAGTTTCGAGCGTACCCCGGTGGCCTCGGCCTCGATCGCCCAGGTCCACTTCGCCACGCTCAAAGACGGCAAGGAAGTCGCCGTCAAGGTGCTGCGTCCAGGCATGAAGACCACCATCGACGAAGATCTCGCCTTGATGCAGATGGCCGCCAGCCTGGTCGAACGCGTATGGCCGGACAGCCGCCGCCTGAAGCCGAAGGAAGTCGTCGCCGAGTTCGACAAATACCTGCACGACGAACTCGACCTGATGCGCGAAGCCGCCAACGCCAGCCAGCTGCGCCGCAACTTCGCCAATTCGACGCTGCTGATGGTGCCGGAGATGTACTGGGATTACTGCTCCAGCAGCGTGATCGTGATGGAGCGCATGATCGGCATCCCGATCTCGCAAACCGATCGTCTGATCGCCGCTGGCGTCGACATGAAGAAACTGTCGAGCGACGGCGTCGAGATCTTCTTCACCCAGGTGTTCCGCGACGGTTTCTTCCACGCGGATATGCACCCTGGCAACATCCTGGTCTCGATCCAGCCAGACACCTTCGGGCGCTACATCGCGCTCGACTTCGGCATCGTCGGCACGCTGACCGACTACGACAAGGATTACCTGGCGCAGAACTTCCTGGCCTTCTTCCGGCGCGACTACAAGCGCGTCGCCGAGGCCCACATCGAATCCGGCTGGGCGCCGAAGGAAACCCGCGTCGACGAGCTGGAAGCCGCGGTGCGCGCTACCTGCGAGCCGATCTTCGACCGTCCGCTGAAGGACATTTCGTTCGGCCAGGTGCTGCTGCGCCTGTTCCAGACCTCGCGCCGCTTCAACGTCGAAGTCCAGCCGCAGCTGGTGCTGCTGCAAAAGACCATGCTCAACATCGAAGGCCTCGGGCGCCAGCTCGACCCGGAACTCGACCTGTGGAAGACCGCGAAACCCTACCTGGAGCGCTGGGTCGCCGAGCAGATCGGCTGGCGCGGCATGTGGGATCGCCTGAAGGACGAGGCGCCGCGCTTCGGCCAGATCATTCCGCAACTGCCACGCCTGGCGCACGCCGTGCTGCAAAAGCGCGCCTACAGCGACCTCGACATGGGCGATCTGATGGCGCAGATGGTGCAGTACCAGCGCCAGACCAACCGGCTGCTGATCCTGATCGCCTGCGTCGGCGGCGTGGGCGCGGCGCTCGGCGTGTTCGCGCTGGGCATGCACTTCGGCCACATCGGTGGTTTCTAGCCTTGATTTCGCCAGCCGCGATCCGCTCACGCCGCAGTTTTGGGACGAGCGCTTCGCCAAGCGCTTCACGCCCTGGGACCGGGGCGCGGCGCCGGCGGCCCTGCGCCGCTTCGTGCAGGACGCCCCCCGGCCGCTGACTGCGCTCGCGCCGGGCGCCGGCTCGGCCTACGAGCTGACGCTGATGTGCGAGGCCGGCTGGATTGCTACCGCCATCGACTTTTCCCCGGTCGCGGTCGCGCGCGCGAAGGCGCTGGCGGGACCCTGGGCCGATCGCGTCATCGAGGCCGATTTCTTCAGCTACCAGCCGCCGCGGCCGCTCGACGTCGTGATCGAGCAAGCCTTCCTGTGCGCACTGCCGCGTGAGCGGTGGCTTGACGTGGCGCGACGTTGGGAACAGCTGCTGGCGCCCGGCGGCTTGCTGGCCGGCTACTTTTACTTCGACGACCTGCCCAAGGGGCCACCGTTCGGCATTGCACGCGAACAGCTCGACGCGCTGCTCGCGCCCGGCTTCGACTGCATCGCCGACGAAGCGGTCGAGGACTCGATCCCGGTGTTCCTGGGCAAGGAACGCTGGATGGTGTGGCGCCGGCGCTGAAGCGAAACCGAAGCAATGCGCATACCTTAACCTAGCGCAAAGTTTGGCCTGGGGCTATCGCCGCAGGTTGATGTTTCTGCCACAATGCTCGGGTGTTCGATCCTTCGGAGCAAGGCATGGCGGACGTCATTCTCGAAACACGCAAGCTCACCCGGGCTTTCAAAGGCTTCGTTGCCGTCAATAGCGTCGACCTGCAAGTCCAGCGCGGCCACATCCACGCGCTGATCGGCCCGAACGGCGCCGGCAAGACCACCTGCTTCAACCTCCTCACCAAATTTCTCGCGCCCAGCGCCGGCCAGATCCTGTTCGACGGGCGCGACATCACGGCCGCCGCGCCCGCGCGCGTGGCGCGCATGGGCGTGATCCGCTCGTTCCAGATCTCGGCTGTGTTCCCGCATTTGACGGTGCTGCAAAACGTGCGCATCGGTTTGCAGCGCCGGCTCGGCACCAGCTTTCATTTCTGGCGCAGCGAACACTCGCTCGACGTGCTCAACGAGCGTGCAATGACGCTCCTGGGCGAGGTCGACCTGGCCGGCTTCGCCGATCAGGTCACCGCCAGCCTGCCGTACGGACGCAAGCGCGCGCTCGAGATCGCCACCACGCTGGCGATGGAGCCGGCGCTGATGCTGCTCGACGAGCCGACCCAGGGCATGGGCCATGAAGACGTGGAGCGCGTCACCCGGCTGATCAAGAAGGTCGCCGGCGGACGCACGATTCTGATGGTCGAGCACAACATGAACGTGGTGGCGGGCATCTGCGACCGCATCTCGGTGCTGCAGCGCGGTTCGCTGCTGGCCGAGGGCACTTACACCGAGGTGTCGCGCAATCCGCAGGTGCTCGAAGCGTACATGGGCAGCAGCGATACCAATGCGGCCGCGCTCGGGGGAGAGCAGGCATGACAGCCGCACTCGAGATCGCGAACCTGCAAGCCTGGTACGGCGAATCGCACGTGCTGCACGGCATCAGCCTGGCCGTGCAGCCGGGCGAGGTCGTGGCCCTGCTGGGGCGCAACGGCGCCGGCCGCACCACGCTGCTGCGCGCCGTCATGGGCCTGACCGGACGGCGCAGCGGCTCGATCAAGATCGGCGGCAAGGAGGCCATCGATCTGCCCACTTACAAAATCGCCCACCTCAGCGTCGGCTACTGCCCGGAAGAGCGCGGCATTTTTTCTTCCTTGAGCACCGAGGAAAACCTGCTGCTGCCGCCACTCTTGACTCCGACGGGCACGAGCGGCCAGGGCATGACGGTCGACCAGATCTACGCGATGTTCCCCAACCTGAAGGAACGCCGCCACAGCCAGGGCACGCGCTTGTCCGGCGGCGAGCAGCAGATGCTGGCGGTGGCGCGCATCCTGCGCACCGGCGCGCGTCTGCTGCTGCTGGACGAGATATCGGAGGGGCTGGCGCCCGTCATCGTGCAGGCGCTGGGCCGCATGATCGCCGACCTGAAAGCGCGCGGCTATACGATCGTGATGGTCGAGCAGAATTTTCGCTTCGCCGCGCCGCTGGCCGATCGTTTCTATGTCGTCGAGCATGGGCAGGTGGTCGAAAATTTCGACGCCGCCGCGCTCGAAGCGCGCATGCCGCTGCTGCACGAGCTGCTCGGCGTCTGAGTCCACGGGAGCGATCATGGAAATCTTCGGCATTCCGCTGCAAGCGCTGATGAGCCAGCTGCTGCTCGGCCTGGTCAATGGCTCGTTCTACGCGATGCTCTCGCTCGGCCTGGCCGTGATCTTCGGTCTGCTGAACGTGATCAACTTCGCGCACGGCGCGCTGTACATGGTCGGGGCCTTCCTCGCCTACCTCGGCGTCACCAGCCTCGGGCTGAGCTACTGGGCGATGCTGGTGCTGGCGCCGCTCGCGGTCGGCGTGCTCGGCGTCGTCATCGAGCGCACCATGCTGCGCCGCCTGTACCAGCTCGACCACTTGTACGGGCTGCTGCTCACCTTCGGCATCACGCTGCTGCTGGAAGGGCTGTTCCGCTCGTTCTTCGGCGTGTCCGGGCAGACGCTGGAAGTGCCCGAAAAGCTGGCCGGCGCCACCGACCTCGGCTTCATGGTGCTGCCGAACTACCGCGCCTGGGTGGTGGCGGCCTCGCTGGTGGTGTGCCTGGGCACCTGGTTCACGATCGAAAAGACGAGATTGGGGGCGCTGCTGCGCGCCGGCACCGAGAACCCGCGCCTGGTCGAAGCCTTCGGCGTCAACGTGCCGCGCATGGTGATGCTGACCTATGGCTTTGGCGTTGCGCTGGCCGGGCTGGCCGGCGTGCTGGCGGCGCCGGTGATCAACGTCACGCCGCTGATGGGATCGAACCAGATCATCGTCGTGTTCGCGGTGGTGGTGATCGGCGGGATGGGCTCGATCCTGGGCGCGATCGTCACCGGTCTGGCGCTGGGCGTGATCGAAGGGCTGACGCGCGTGTTCTATCCGGAAGGCTCGGAAGTGGTGGTGTTCGTGGTGATGGTGATCGTGCTGTTGCTGCGCCCGGCGGGCCTGTTCGGCAAGGAGAAATGATGAAGAAGCTCGCGTTCGGTCTGGTCGTGGCGCTGGCCCTGCTTGCGCCGCTGGTCGGCTATCCGGTGTTCCTGATGAAGCTGCTGTGCTTCGCGCTGTTCGCCTGTGCCTTCAACTTGCTGGTCGGCTACACCGGGCTGCTGTCCTTCGGCCACGCGGCCTTCCTGGGCGCGGGCGGCTATGCGGCCGGCTATGCGTTGACCGCGCTGAACCTGCCGATGCCGGCCGGCGTGGCGCTGGGCGTGCTGGTCGCGGCCGCGCTCGGACTGGTGATGGGCCTGCTGGCGATCCGGCGCAGCGGCATCTACTTTTCGATGATCACGCTGGCGCTGGCGCAGATGGTGTACTTTGCCTCGCTGCGCGCCCCGTTCACGCATGGCGAAGACGGTTTGCAGGGCGTGCCGCGCGGGACGCTGTTGGGCATGAACCTCGGCAGCGACCTCGTGCTGTATTACGTGGTGCTGGCGGCCTGCGCGGCCGGCTTCCTGTTGATCGTGCGCACCGTCCGTTCGCCGTTCGGGCAGGTCCTGCGTGCGATCCGCGAGAACGAGCCGCGCGCCGTCTCTCTCGGCTATGACGTCGAGCGCTACAAGCTGCTGGCCTTCGTGCTGTCGAGCGCGCTGGCCGGGCTGGCCGGCGCTTTGAAAACCTTCGTGCTCGGCTTCGAGACGCTCACCGACGTGCACTGGACCATGTCCGGGCTGGTGATCCTGATGACGCTGGTCGGCGGCATGGGCACCTTGAGCGGGCCGATCGTCGGCGCCTGCCTGATCGTCGTTCTGGAAGACCGCCTGGGCGACCTGGGCGCCTGGCTGGCCAGGGTCACCCACGTCGACTGGTTTTCGACGCTGGGCGAATCGGTCGGCATCGTGACCGGGCTGGTGTTCGTCGCCTGCGTGCTGCTGCTGCGGCGCGGCGTGGTGGGGGAGGTCGGCGCGCTGCTGGCCGCGCACCCGCGCGCGCGTGCGCGAGCGCAGGCGCGCGCGCGGGAGGCCGATGCCCCCGGCACGCCATCCTGAGCCCTGCTATTTACGTGTGGCAACAATGCGACGCCGACTTTCGGTAAAACAGTGAAGCCCCTAGAATGTTTCTTTTCCCCAGATTCCACGACACATGAAAAGCAGCATTGCCGCCGTCGAGCGGCTTCTCCCCGCCCTCGACGCCGCGACCTTCGACGCCGACGTCTTCCGCAAGACCGGCGTGTTTGTCGTGCGCAACGCGATCCCGCCCCACGTCGTGCGAGCCTGGCAGCAGGAGTGGACATCGTTCTACGCAGCCCGGCTGCGCGAAGGGCGTGACGTCAACAAGGCCAATCCGGTCTCGTTGAGCGAAGATTTGCCGCAACTGCTGGCCACGATGTACCGCGAACCGGCGCTGATCGACATCGCCAAACAGGTGTTCGGCGAGCACGTGGCGCTGTTCAACCACCGCTTCGTCATCAAGGACCAATTCAGCCGCGGCAAGGTGTTCCTGCACCAGGACAGCTGCTATCACGTCGGCCATCACAACAAGGCCAGCTTCTTCGTGCCGCTCAGCCAGGTCAATCGGGACAACGGCGCGATGACCTTCCACGTCGGTTCGCATCGCCTCGGCGTGCTCGGCGACGCCGGCGAAATCAAACGCGACGCCTTCGACTTCGAGTGGCCGACGGTGACGCCGGAACTGGCGCCGGGCGACTTCGTGATCATGCACAGCTCGCTGTGGCACGAGTCCGGTCCGAACGAATCGGGCGTGGACCGCATCCTGGCCGACACAATCGTCCAGCCCGCCGACGACCCGACCGGCAAGGAATTGCTGAGCGGCGAGTGGCAGACCGACATCTTTATTTCGCCAAGCAACTTCACCCAGTACTTCGTCAACTCGCGTCTGCTGCGTTTGATCAAGTACGAGAAGGAGCGGGCGGCGGCTGCGCAGGCCTGAACCAAAAGAAAAAGGCCCGCAAGCGGGCCTTTGATTTGAAGTGTTCTTGTACGGCTTGGCGGCAAACGCGACGAATCGGCGTCCACGCAAACTTCTGTTTCTTGTCGTTCGGCAGTGGGCGAAAACGCTACTGCCAAGGGCTGCTATTAAAGCAGGTATGTTGATGTTCGGCAAACGGAGACTTGTATCGTGCTGAATAAAAACAACACTGTCGGCCTCCAGGTCCGAGCCCGCCAAACGTCCGGCGTCGGCTGCAAACTGGCGAAAGGGCAAATCCCTGTGCAAAAGCTTTATAATTCAGGGTTTTGATGATTTTTGCGGAGTATTCAGATGCCGATTTACGCCTACCGCTGCGATGAGTGCGGGTTTGCCAAGGATGTACTGCAAAAGATGTCCGATCCGGTGCTGACCGTGTGTCCGTCGTGCGGCAAGTCATCGTTCAAGAAGCAAGTGACTGCCGCCGGCTTCCAGCTCAAGGGCTCCGGCTGGTACGTGACCGACTTCCGCGGTGGCACGGCCCCGGCGACCGGCGCGGCGCCTTCCGGCGATGGCGCCGCCAAGCCGGCTGCAGACGGTGCGAGCGCGAGCGCGCCCGCCGCGGCCCCAGCCACGCCCGTCGCACCGTCCACGCCGTCGAAGGACGGCAGCAGCACCTGACCCTCGATGCGTAAATATTTCATCACGGGCGCGCTGGTCCTGGTGCCCCTGGCGATTACCGCCTGGGTGCTCAACTTCGTGATCGGCACGCTCGACCAGTCGCTGGTGCTGGTGCCGGACCAATGGCAGCCGCGTACCTACATCCCCGGCTTGGGTGCGATCATCACGCTGGCGATCGTGTTCGTGACCGGCCTGCTGACCAACAACCTGGTCGGCAAGTGGTTCGTGCGCATGTGGGAACGCCTGCTGAACCGGATCCCGGTCGTGAACTCGATTTACGGCAGCGTCAAGCAGGTGTCGGACACGCTGTTCTCGTCGTCGGGCAACGCATTTCGCAAGGCCGTGCTGATCCCGTATCCGCACGAGAATTCGTACACGATCGCTTTCCTGACCGGCGTGCCGGGCGGCGATGTGACGAACCACCTGGTGGGCGACTACGTGAGCGTGTACGTGCCGACCACCCCCAACCCGACCTCCGGTTTCTTTCTGATGATGGAACGCAGCCGGGTCGTGGAACTGGACATGAGCGTCGACGCGGCCTTGAAGTACATCGTCTCGATGGGCGTGGTGGCCCCGCCGCCTGCCGTCGAAAGCGCCGCCGCTCCGGCCGCCGTCAGCGCAGATTAGTAATAAAATCAAAGGCCTGCTAAAAAAGCAGGCCACGGAATCAACCAACCTGGATCGAAAAATTATGTCCTCCATGCGTACGAACTACTGCGGCCTCGTGACCGAAGAGCTGCTGGGCCAAACCGTCAGCCTGTGCGGCTGGGTGCATCGCCGCCGCGACCACGGCGGGGTCATCTTCATCGACCTGCGCGACCGTGAAGGCATCGTGCAGGTGGTCTGCCATCCCGACAATGCGGACGTCTTCAAGGCGGCCGAGCACGTGCGCAACGAATACTGCCTGCGCATCGTCGGCACCGTGACCAACCGCCTGGAGGGCACTGCCAACGCCAACCTGAAGTCGGGCAAGATCGAGATCAACGCCTCGCAGGTCGAAGTGCTGAACGCCTCGGTGCCGGTGCCGTTCCAGCTGGACGACGACAACCTGTCGGAAACCACCCGCCTGACCCACCGCGTGCTCGACCTGCGCCGCGACCAGATGCAGCACAACCTGCGCCTGCGCTATAAAGTGTCGATGGAAGTGCGCAAGTACCTGGACAACCTGGGCTTCATCGACATCGAGACCCCAATGCTGGGCAAGTCGACGCCAGAAGGCGCGCGCGACTACCTGGTGCCGTCGCGCGTCAATCCGGGTACCTTCTTCGCGCTGCCGCAGTCGCCGCAGCTGTTCAAGCAGCTGCTGATGGTCGCCAACTTCGACCGCTACTACCAGATCACCAAGTGCTTCCGCGACGAAGACCTGCGCGCCGACCGCCAGCCGG
>Ga0308160_10000377_pt1 | contig 91021 bp, 64 predicted proteins | sample PhyFR1_FD_201036 | JGI IMG/M metagenome (GOLD analysis project Ga0308160, IMG submission 201036) | Phyllosphere microbial communities from UC Gill Tract Community Farm, Albany, California, United States - DLSLF.R1 | ecosystem: Host-associated > Plants > Phyllosphere > Unclassified | place: USA...
GCCGGTCTTCTTGTCCTTGGTCGGACGCGGGCCGTTGAACGAGATCATCGGGTATTCCATGCCGCCCACCGGGCCGTTCACCGAGATCGCGGTCGGGTAGGGATAGTCGAAGGAATACTTGTTGTACTGCTCGATGGTATGGACGATCGCCTGGGTCGAGTACTTCTCCCACAGCGGGTTGCCTTCCTTCGGATAGTAGGACATCGCCATCACATCGGTATCGCCGCTCTTCATACCCTGGGCATCCCAGATGAACTTGCGGCTCGACGCAAACGCGAAGTCGCGCACGTTCTTCGCCTTGAAGCGCCAGGTCTTGGTGGTGGTGGCTTTCGATTTCTCGGCCGCTTCGGCCTCAAGCTGGGTCACGATGACCACCGGCTTGTTCGAGGACTTGGCTTTCGCCAGGCGCTCGCGCTGGGCGGCGCTGAGCACCGCACCCGGGTTTTGCAGCACGCCGGTCGAGGCGACGATGTGGTCGGCCGGGACTGTGAGCTCGACATCGTAGTCGCCGAATTCGAGCGTGAATTCGCCGGCGCCGAGGAACTGCTTGTGCTGCCAGCCATACACGTCGTAGTAGGCCGCCATGCGCGGGAACCACTGGGCGATCTCGAACAAATCGTTCTTGTCTTCGTCGAACTGCTCGAAGCCCGAGCGGCCGCCGAGCACCTTCTGCTCGTTGATCTTGTAGTTCCACTCGACCTCGAAAGCAAAGCGCTGGCCGGGTTTCAATGGCGTCGGCAGGTCGATGCGCATCATCGTGCCGTTGATGGTGTGGACCAGCTGGCGGCTGCCCGCCTTGACGCCGGTGATCTTGAAGCCGCCGTCGAAGCTCAGGCCTTCGAAGGTCGTGCGCAGGGCGTCGAACTTCATGCCTTCTTCCGGGCTGCGCGGCTTGGCCCAGGCGTCGCGCGGGACCGAGGTGGCGGTGCGGCGCGCGCCGGAATCGGGCTTGTAGATGTTCTGGTCGAGCTGCAGCCAGAGGTAGTTCAGCGTGTCGGGGGAGTTGTTGTGATACGTGATGGTCTCGGCGCCGCGGATCGCGCGGTTCGCTTCGTCCAGCGTGGCGCGGATCGTGTAGTCGGCGCGCTGCTGCCAGTAGGCCTGGCCAGGGGCGCCGGAAGCGGTGCGGATCGTCGTTGCGGTCGGCAGCAGCTCGTCGAGCTGGCGGAACTTGTCGTCGAAAGGGTCGGCCGCAAAGGCGGACGCGCCGAGGCACAAAGCCGCCAGCGCGAGTGGCAAACGTATCATGTTTCCCCTGTTTTTATGATGGATTTTGGAGAAACTATTCTAATGGTATCTTTCGGGCAATCCCTAGTTGATTTGTAAAAAAGCTGATACATGTTGCGGGGCAGGTAACGGCGGAGTGGACGTCCAGGCCCACCCCACGATTTACTCCATGCCGGCCGCGACCGGAATCACCACGCGCAGGATCTGCAGGCAGGCTGGCCCGAGCAGCACTACCAGCAGTGCCGGGAAGATGAAGAAGATCAGCGGGAACAGCATCTTGGTGGCGATCTTCGCCGCGTTTTCCTCGATCATCTGGCGGCGCCGCGTGCGCAGCTGCTCGGACTGCACGCGCAGCGCGGTGCCGACGCTGGTGCCGAAGCGGTCGGCCTGGATCAGCATCTTCACCAGCGCGTCGACGTCTTCGACCCCGGTGCGCAGGGCCAGGTTGCGCAAGGCTTTCTCCTTGCCGCTGCCGGCGCGCATTTCCAGCGTCACCAGCTGCAGTTCCTCGGCCAGCACCGGCGACTTCAGGCCGATCTCGGCGCCCACGCGGCCCAGCGCCGCGTCCATCGCCAGGCCCGCCTCCACGCACACCGTCATCAGGTCGAGCGCATCGGGGAAGGTCTCGAAGATCTCGCGCTGGCGCGATGCGATGCGGCGTCTCAGCACCACGTCGGGCGCGTAGTAGCCGATCGCGGCGGCGCCCACCAGCCACAGGAAGCTCAGGGCGGCCGGGCGCTCGGGATCGTGCGGCATCAGCAGGAACACCACCAGCGGCAGGCCGAGCGTGAGCGCGGTCTTCCCGGCGTGGAACAGGCCGGGCGTGGACGGGTCGCGCCAGCCGGCGTTGATGAAGCGCAGCCGCACCGGCGAGTTTTCCCAGCCGTCGGCCGGCACCGACAGGCGCGCCAGCGGCGCGGCCAGGCGCGCCAGGCGTTCCAGCCAGCCGCCGCCGGCATCGGCGCCCGCTGCCGTGCCATCGCGTTCATCGAGCCCCGACAGGCGCGCCTTGACCGGGTCGCGTGTGAGCAGCAGCAGGGCGACGACGGCGCCGCCGAACACCAGTACAAACATCAGGGCCAGGAACAGCATCTGGGTCTTGTTCATCGTGATTCCTTACATGCGGATGCGGATGATCTTGCGGATCGCCAGCACGCCGACCACCATCATCGTCGCGGCCATGCCGAGCATCTTGCGCCCGGCCGGATCGGTTACCAGCACGCTCATCGTGTCCGGGTTCGCCAGCGTCATCATGGCGCCCGCGCCGAACGGCAGCAGGCACAGTACCCAGGCCGAGATACGGCCCTCGGCCGACAGCACGCGCACCGTGCCGGCCAGCTTCAGGCGGTCGCGGATGATGGCGCTGATCGAGGTGAGCAGCTCGGTCAGGTTGCCGCCGCTTTCGCGCTGGATCAGCACCGCCACCACGAAGTATTGCAGGTCCATGCTCGGCAGGCGCTGGGCCAGGGCGTTCAAGGCGTCGCCCATCGCCACGCCGAAGTTCACCTCGTCGAAGGCAATCTTGAATTCCTCGCCGAGCGGCGCCGGCATCTCGTCGGCGACCAGCTTCAAGGCGGTCGGGAAGGCGTGGCCGGCGCGCATTGCGCGGCTCATCATGTCGAGGGCGTCGGGCAGCTGCAGCTCGAACTTCGCCAGGCGCGCATCGCGCGACCGCGCCAGGCGCATCAGCGGCAGGCTGCCCGCGCCCAGCGCCAGCACCGGCACGGCGATGCCGGGCAGGCGCAGCACCAGGGCCAGCAGCAGGCCGGCCAGGGCGCAGCCGGCGCACATCGCCAGCAGGCCCGATACCAGCTGGCGCGCGCCGGCCTGCATCAGCATGCGGTCGAGGCGGCGCGTCACCGGCGCCCGGCGCAGCAGGGCGTCGAGCTCGGGGTTGTCGCTCAGGCGCCGTTCCTTGACGATGGTGATGTCGGACTGGCGCGTCTCGTTGCCGATCACGCTGCGCAGGCGGCGCGCGATGCGCTCGGCTTCCGGGCTGCGGTGCGCCAGCCAGCCGGCGTACACGCCCCACATCAGCAGCACCAGCGCCGCGAACAGCAGCGCCACGAAGAGAAGGAAAGTGAAGTCCACGGGCGGCTTCCTAGCGCGGCTCGAAGACCTGCGGCGAGAGCGTCACGCCGAAGGTGCGCAGGCGCTCCGCGAAGCGCGGGCGCACGCCGGTGGCGCTGGCATGGCCGACCACGGTGCCGTCGTCGAGCACGCCCGTCTGCTTGTAGGTGAAGATCTCCTGCATCGTGATGACGTCGCCTTCCATGCCGGTGATCTCCGCGATCGACAGCACGCGGCGCTTGCCGTCGGTCAGGCGCGCCACCTGCACCACCACGCCGACGGCGGAGCTGATCTGCTGGCGCATGGCCTTCGGCGGCAGCGTGCCGGCCGCCATGCTGATCATGTTTTCCAGGCGCGTCAGGGCGTCGCGCGGGGTGTTCGCGTGGATGGTCGCCATCGAGCCTTCGTGGCCGGTGTTCATCGCGCCCAGCATGTCGAGCGCCTCGGCGCCGCGCACCTCGCCCAGGATGATGCGGTCGGGGCGCATCCGCAGCGCGTTCCTCACCAGCGCGCGCTGGGTCACTTCGCCCTTGCCCTCGATGTTCTCGGGGCGCGTTTCCAGGCGCACCACGTGCGGCTGCTGCAGCTGCAGCTCGGCTGCGTCTTCGACCGTCACGATGCGCTCGTTCTGGCCGATGAAACCGGAGATCACGTTCAGCATCGTGGTCTTGCCCGAGCCGGTGCCGCCCGAGATCAGGATGTTCACCTTGGCCTTGCCCAAGCCCTGCAGCACCTCGGCCATGTCGGCCGTCATGCTGCCGTAGGAAACCAGGTCGGCCAGGCGCAGCGGGTCGGCCGAGAAGCGCCGGATCGACATCACGGCGCCATCGATCGCCAGCGGCGGGATGATCGCGTTCACGCGCGAACCGTCGGGCAGGCGCGCGTCGACCATCGGGCTCGATTCGTCGATGCGGCGGCCCACGCCCGAGACGATCTTGTCGATGATCTTCATCAGGTGGGCTTCGTCGGTGAAGGTGACGTCGGTCAGCTCCAGCTTGCCGCGCCGTTCCACATACACCTGCTTGTGGGTGTTGACCAGGATGTCGGAGACGGTCGGGTCTTCCAGCAGCGGCTCGAGTGGGCCGAAGCCGAGCATCTCGTTCTGGATGTCGCGCGTCAGGGTCTTGCGTTCGGCATCATTGATGACGACCAGCTCTTCTTCCAGCAGGCGCTCGACCAGCAGGCGCAGCTCCTGGCGGATCTGGTCCTGCGACAGGCGCTGCATGCTTTCCAGGTCGATGCGGTCGAGCAGGGCTTCGTGGATGCGGCCTTTCAGCTGGTGGTAGGCGCGGTTGTCGATCGGGCCGGCGCGCTGTGCGCTCGGGCGCGGGGTGCTGTTGCCGAGGCGTTCGCGCAGGGAGTAGGCGTTGGCGTTCATCGTGGCAGGTCCTTCTTGTCGGTCGCGCGGCGGTTGAACAGGCGGCTCACCAGGCTGGCCGAGGCCTGCGGCGCGGCTTCGCCGGTGAGGTCGCGCGCCATCTGCTGCAGCGCCGCCGAGAGCGGGCTGTCGGGCGCCAGGCGCGTCACCGGCACGCCCTGGTTGACCGACTTCGCGGCCGCGTCGTAGTGGTTCGGTACCGTGCGCAGGGCCGTGGTGTCGAAGGCTTCTTCCAGGTCCTTCAGGCGGATGTCGCTGTTCTTGTCGTGGCGGTTCACGATCAGCTCGACCTTGTCCTTGCCGTAGTCCAGGTTGCGGAACACCGACAGCAGGCGCTTGCCGTCGCGGATGTAGGGCAGCGTCATCTGCAGCACCGGGTAGATCGTGTCGGCATGGTCGAGCGCGCGGATGCTCACCGGGTCCAGGCTGCGGCCCACATCCAGCACGATGAAGTCGTACTGGCGGCGTGCCAGCTTGACGATGGCGTCGATGTGCTCGGGTTTCACGTCGCTGGCATGGGCCGGGTCCGAGGGCGAAGCCAGGATGCTGTAGTTCGGCGTCACCGCGACCATGCTCGAGGCCAGGAAAGACGGATCCAGGCGGTGGATCTGCGTGGCCACATCCGACAGCGTGGCCAGCGGCTTGGTGTCGGAGACGAACAGCGAGGCGTCGCCGAACTGCAGGTTCATGTCGATCAGGGCCACGCGCTTGCTGCCGCCGGCGGACAAGGCATAGGCCAGGTTAGTGGCCAGGAAGGTCGAGCCGCTGCCGCCCTTGCAGGAGATAAAGGCGAGCACCTTGCCCTGGGCGCCGCCCTGGCTGCCGAGCTTTTCGGCGATCCGGTCCAGGGTCTGGGCCAGCACGCCGGCGCCGGGCGCGGCCGGCAGCACTTCGCGCACGCCGGCGCGCATGGCGCGCAGCAGGAAGTCCTGCGACAAGTCGTTCGACAGCACCACGAAGGCCATGCGCGGGAACAGGTGGCCGAGGCGTTCGAGCTGGGCGAGGTCGTCCTCGTCGGCGCGCGGCTGGTCCACCACCAGCACGTCGGGCACGGCGTCGTCGGCCAGGGTCGACAGGCGCGCCGGGCTGCCCGAGATCATGTCGACTTCGTCGGTGCCGGGGCGTGCGCGCAATTGGCGCGACAGGTCGATCAGGTTGCGCTCGTCGCGCGAGAGGACTGCGATTTTCACGGTGATTTCCTTACTTGCCGAAGGTCGGGCTGTCCGCCTGCGGCGTCGGCGTCACGAACGAGCGCTGGTAGTTCGCCTGGGCCGCCACGGCGGCGGCGCCGTCGCTGCCGGTCTCGGGGCGCGTCTGCGGCGCGATGACCTGGCTGGCCATGATCGCGCGCACCCGCTCGCCGCTTCCCAGCGGGCCGTCGTAGGCGCAGCCGGACAGCGTCAGGAGCAGGGCAGGTGCAAGCAGGAGCACGGTGCGGTTCATGGTTTTTCCTTCGATGGAGCGGTGGTGGCGGAGGCGGGCGCGGGATAGCCTTCGTGCTGGCCGCCGAGCATGAATTGGGCGCGGCTCGGCTGCACGTAGCCGTCGGTCGGCAGGCGCGGCGTTTCGGCCAGCGGCTTGGCCAGGTGCGGCGTGACGATGAAGACCAGCTCGGTGCGGTCGGTCTGGAAGTCACTGCTGCGGAACAGCGTGCCCAGGACCGGCACTTCGCCCAGGAAGGGGAAGCGCTTGATGTTGCTGGTCACGTTATTGCGGATCAGGCCGCCAATCGCGAAGCTCTGGCCATCCTGCAGCTGCACGGTGGTCGTGGCGCGGCGCGTCGTGAACGCCGGCAGGATCGCCGTGGCGTTACCGGTGCCGGCGCTGATGCCGATGCCTTCGCGGTTCAGTTCCGATACTTCCGGCGCCACGCGCAGGTTGATGCGCCCGCCGGCCAGCACGGTGGGCAGAAATTTCACGGCCACGCCGTATTCTTTTTCTTCCAGCGTGATCGTGCTGGTGCCGCCGGCGCCGCTTTGCGCCACCGGGATGAAGATCCTGCCGCCTGCGAGGAAGCTCGCTTCCTGGCCGCTGACGGCCATCACGGTCGGCTCCGCCAGGATCTTCACCAGGCCGTCGCGGTTCTCGCCGTCGATGCCGAACTGCTTGGTGATCGCGCCGCCCACGGTCTTCACGCCGCCGACCACATTGCCGGTACCGGCCAGCAGGTTCGAGGCGATGTTGTAGGTCCAGCTGCCGTTGGTGCGCGCGAAGCCGGCGTTGGCGCCGAACTGGTCGACCAGCGACTTCGAGATTTCGGCGATCTTCACTTCCAGCAGCACCTGCTGCGGCGCCGCCACGGTCAGCATGTTGATCACCGGCGCAGCCGCTGCCGCAGCCGGCGCCGCGGCCGGCGCCGCCAGGCCGGCCGGCGCAGGGCTGCCCGCCGCGGCCGGTGGCGCGCTGCCTTCCTGGTAGGCGCTGGCCAGCGCGACCAGTTGGCTGGCCACGGCGGCGTCGGCGACCATTCCCGACAACACCAGGGTATTGCCGGCGCTGCCGATGCGAATGTCCTTCTCTTGCGGGAACAGGGCGTCGAACTGGGTGCGCAGCGGCGTCGTGTCGATCGCCACCGCCAGGTCGACCACGGTCGAGCGGCCGTCGCGCGTCGAGACGATCAGGTTGGTGGTGCCGACGCTGCGCGCGACGATCACGACTTCATTTGCGTTCGGCACCACCACGTTGGCAACGCCGGGCGCGCCGACAGTCACTTGCGAGGCCGGCGTGCAGAAACGCTTGAGTACCGATTTGCCGAGCACCAGGTCGAAGCGGCGGCTGGCCTCGCCGGCGCCGCGCAGATCGATGCAGCCGGGCGCGGGCGCAGGCACGGCCGCCTGGCCGGCGCTTGCCGCCAGCGCCAGCGCGCAGGCCAGCAGGGTCTTGTTGGTCGTCAGGGTCATGGTGTTCTTCAGTTGATGGCTTGCGGGGCGGCGTCGAGGCCGCGGATCACGAGCACGCTCTCGGGGCGTGCGGCGGGGCGTTCGCGCTTCGGCGCGGGGGCGGCCTGCACCACCGGGGCCGGGGCAGCTGCGGCGACCGGCGCCGGTTTCGCTTCCGGCAGGCCGAGCACCGATTCGCGGGTGGCGCCGGCGGTGTTCGCCGGCTGCGGGTCGACCTGGTTGCGCAGGACCAGCGACAGCGAACCGATGCTGCGCGCCAGGTCCAGCTTTTCCACCTGGTCCGGGGCCAGCTCCAGCGTCACGGCATTGACCACGCGCGGTTTCGAGTCATCGCGGTTCGATTCCTGGGCCACGGCCAGCACCAGGATCCGTTCCAGCACGATCTTCGAGATCGAGGGCTGGCGCGCGCCGTTGTCGCCGGCGCTGCTTTCCAGGTTGACCAGGATGTCGACGTAGTTGCCGGGCAGGGCGAAGCCGGCCACGCCGACCACGTCGTTCACGCGCACCGTCATGGCGCGCTTGCCGGCGCTGACCACGGCCGACAGGCCGCCCATGGTGCCGGGCGGGGCCAGCTTCGATTCCAGGATCGGTTCGCCGCGCGCGACGTCGCTGCGCACGATGCGGTTTTCCAGGACCTTCAGGTCGGTGATGGCGCCCGGTGGCACCGAGCCGGCCGGCCATTCGGCCAGCTCGACGCTCTCGGCGGCCAGCTTCGAGCCCTGGACGACATCGGCGCTGGCGACGGCAACGCGGGTGCCGGCCACGCCCTGTTCGCTCATCCACTTGGCGGCCACCAGCACCGAGGCCAGGGCCAGGAACAGCGCCACGCCGATAATCAGCAACGCTCTTGAATTACGCATCAGTCTTTCTCCATCGTGCCGCGCTCGCGGCGTTCGAGTTGCAACGAGCAGCCAGGCGCGGAGCCGGCTGCGAAATAGTTATTCCAGGCCCAGTCGAGGGTGCGCCGGTCCAGTTCAGGCGCGCGTTCCTCGTAGCGCGCCAGGTCGCGCAGCTGGCGCACCAGGTCGCGCGGGTGGCAGGCCAGCAGCGGCACGCCGCGCGTGCGGTGGCACTCGAGCAGGTAGGCGAAGACGGCGTCGTCGGCGCCGATGCCGGCCTGGGCGCAGGCCTGGGCGAACAGGCGCGCGTATTCGTCTTCCGAGGCGGCCGGCACCTCGATCTTGTAGCCGAGGCGGCGCAGGAAGGCGCCGTCCGACAGGCGCTGCGGCACGAAGTTCGAGGAGAACACCACGATCACGTCGAACGGCACCTCGAAGCTGTGGCCGGTGTGCAGGGTCAGGTAGTCGACGCCGCGGTCCATCGGCACGATCCAGCGGTTCATCAGGGCCTCCGGCGTGCAGCGCTGGCGCCCCAGGTCGTCGATGATGAAGATGCCGTTGTTCGATTTCAGGTGCGGCGGCGCCACGTACAGGCGGGTATGCGGGTCGAAGCCGAGGTCGAGCATTTCCAGGGTCAGCTCGCCGCCGGCCAGCGCGGCCGGGCGGCGCAGGCCGCGCACCCAGCGCATGTCGGGCGCGCTGCCGCGGTCGAAGCCGGCGGCGGCGGCCGTGCTTGCGCCGGCGGCGCGGTGCTGCACCGGATCGAACAGGGGGATCGTTTCGCCGTCCACCATCAGCGCGTAGGGCAGGGCGATCTCGCCGTGCAGCACCTCGCGCAGGCGCTCGGCGAGGAAGGTCTTGCCGCTGCCGGCCAGGCCGTGCAGGAACAGGGCGCGGCCCGAATTCATGGCCGCGCCGAGCTGGTCGAGCACGCGCGGATTGACCACCACGCCGTCGAAGGCGGCGCCCATGTGGCTGCGCGTGACCTGCACGCCGGTCACGCTCTGCGCCTGCACCTGGGCAGTGTAGGCGGCCAGCGTCACCGGCGCCGGGCCGGCGTAGGCGTTGCGCGCCAGGACCGCGGCGGCGCGTGCGCGGCCCGCTTCGGTGAGCAGGTAGCACAGGTCGGCGTCGGTGCCGCTGCCGCCGATGCGCGCCACCTCGACCAGTTTCTCGGTGCGCAGGAAGGCGATCAGCGGATCGATCACGCCGACATTCAGCTTCAGGTGCGCGGCCAGTTCCGGCAGGCGCAGCTGGCCGCGCTGGTGCAGCACCTTGGCGATCAGCTCGGCCAGGAACAGGAAGGGCAGGCCGGTTTCCTCGATCGAGCGCGGGGCGCGCGCATCGGCCGGCGCGGCAAGCGGGGCGTTCACAGCGGCAGGCTTCCGTAAGCGTGCAGCCACAGCACGCAGGCGGCGCTGGCGGCGCCGATGGCCACCGCGTAAGGCAGGCGGCCGCTGGCGGCGCCAGGCGCGGCCACCATGGGGCGGCCGGTCAGGCTCGACATGCCGGTGAAGATCATCATTTGCCAGGCGTTGCCGACCAGGGCGCGCAGCTGGCCCTGCCAGGCGGCAAAGGCCAGCGCCAGCAGGCCGCCGGCGGCCAGCGTCACCAGCGCGACGGCGGCGATCTGGCCGGCGCCGACAAAGGCGCCGACCATCGCCAGCAGCTTGACGTCGCCGGCGCCCATCAGGCGCAGCGCGTACATCGGCAGCAGGATCGCCAGGCCCAGGCCCAGGCCGCCCAGCGCGGAAAGCAGTCCGAGACCGCCCATCGGCGTGCCGAACAGCCCGGCGCCGGCAGGCAGCAGGGCGTGCAGCGCCAGTCCCGCCAGCGCGCCGGGAAAGACCACGGCGTTCGGGATGCGGCGGGCGCGCACGTCGTGCCAGACGGCGGCGCCGAGCAGCGCAAACAGCAGCAGGGTGGGGAGCAGGGGCAAGGCGGACTCCGGGGGAGAATGAGGTGAAGCGGGACAAGCTGGGAGACCGGCCGGGGGCGGGTCTCCCTGGCGCCGCCGGGCGGCGCCGGTACGGCGAATTACTTGACGGTGGTCGAGATCTTGGCGGCCAGCGCGCTGAACATCTTGCTGATGTTGCCACCCAGCAGGGTCACGGCGGTGATGATGACGCCGGCGATCAGCGAAGCGATCAGGGCGTATTCGATTGCGGTGACGCCGTCTTCTTCTTTGATGAAGTTTTTGATGAATTTCATTGTGTGTCCTCTGGTGTTGGGTGGTTTCGACTTATGCGCTCGTCCATACGGCCAATACCGCAATGACGCCGACTACCGCGATCAGGGCGAACAAAACGACATACGACATGGCCGGCGTACCCGTACGGTCATACTGTTGCAGCTCCGGCACTTCTTCCTTGTCGTACACTTTCGCTCCTGTCCTGTTGCCGCCGTACCGTATGAACCGATACGCAGCGCATGAACAGAATCATATGGATTTGTCGAAATCGACACATCCGTCAAATCTCCCCTTTTGCGTAGGAGGTGACGACAGGGGTATCTGGGACAAAAGTCCCAGATGACGGTGCGCCAGCGCTGGCGCCGGGGGAGGACGGCTCAGGACAAGCCGTTGCGGGTGGCGTACACGTACAGCTCGAGCCGGTTGGCGACGTCGAGCTTCTGGTAGATGGCGGTCAGGTGGTTGCGCAGGGTACGCTCGGAGATGAAGGCGCGTTCGGCCAGCTCCTTGTTCAGGGCGCCCTTGCCGTGCACGATCATGCCGATCACTTCGCGCTCGCGCGCGGTCAGCGAGGCGATGCGCTGGGCCTCGGGGTCGGCGCGCGGCGCCGGCGCGGTGAGCTGGCCGAGCAGGGCCTGCATCAGCCCCGGCTCGAGCCAGAACTCGCCGCCATGCACCTTGCGCACGGCCGCCAGCACATCCTCGGTCGGCGCTTCCTTGCCGACCACGCCGCGCGCGCCCAGCTTGACGGCCGTGGCCAGCGTAGCGTGGTCGCGGTTCGCGCTCAGGATCACGGCGCGCGTGACGCCGTTGGCCAGCAGGGCCGGCAGGATGTCGAGCGAGCTGCTGCCGCGCAGGTCGAGGTCGAGCAGCACGATGTCGGGCCGCAGTTCGGCGCACAGCGTGGTCGCCTCGAGCGGCGTACCGGCGCTGCCGACCAGTTCCAGGCCCTCGCCCTCGGCCTGGATCAGGCGCTCCAGGCCCCACAGCATGGTTTTGTGATCGTCCACCAGCAGGATGCGGATGCCCATCTTGTCTTTCTCCTTCATGCGGCGTTCAGATCGGCACGCGGATGCGCAGCACGGTTTGCTGCGCGCCCGGCTCGACGTCGAGGGTGCCGCCCATGGCCTGCACCCGCTCGCCGATCGAGCGCGGCGCAAACTCCGTGGGCTGGCCATGGCCGTCGACCGGGTTGCTGATGTCGATGACCAGCTGCCCGTTTTCCTGGGCCAGCAGTACGCGCGCATTGCGGGCCCGGGTGTGCTTGCAGATGTTGCTGACGCCCTCGGCGACGATCTGGAACACTTCGGCCGCGAGGCGGTCGTTGATGCCGGGGGCGCCGGCCGCGTCGAGGGTAACATGCACGTCGTAGAAGGCGCGCACCTGATTCAACTGGCGGCGCAGCGCGATCTGCAGTTCCGGTTCTTCCTGGCGCCCGTTGCGAAAGCGCTGCGCGAATTCGCGCATGTCGCCGATCACGCCGCTGCACATTTCCATCAGGCGCTCGAGGTCGGGCGCGACCTTGCTGTCGTCGCCGGCCTGGTGGCGGATCGCCGCGACCGCATGGCGCAGGCCGATGTAGGGCTGGATGGTGCTGTCGTGCAGGTCGCGCGCGATGGTCTGGCGCTCGCGGAAGGCGGCGTCCGAAGCCAGCCGGTCGAGCAGGTCGATGGTCTCGATGACGGGAAAGGCCTGCTGCGCGATGTGGTTCAGGAAGGTGGCGTCGCCGCGCCGCAGCCCGGGCGCCGAGGTGACGAAGATGCGTCCGCTGCCCTTGCGCAGCGGCAGCGGGGCGCTGATGAAGGCGTCGGTGTCGAGCAGGTCGGCGATCTGGCCGCAGACGGCCGGGTCGATGCTGCGCCAGAGCGTGGCGTCGGCCGTCAGGGACTCGGCGCGCGTGGTGCCCGGCACCAGCATGCGCGCGGCGCCGCGAAACAGCACCGTGGCGCCGTCGCCCAGTTCCAGCAGCGGCGCCACCGCCGCCTCGTCGGTGCGCATGCGGCCGATGCTGCGCCCGGTGCGCGGATGGTGCACGGTGTTGAGCATCCAGCCGCCTTTCGCGTCCTGCATCAGCAGCACGCAGGTGCTGCCGCCATAGAAGCGCAGGATCTTCGCCATCAGCGAGTCGAGCGTGTGCTGGACCCCGAAGCGCGGGTTCGACAGGCGGCTGACGTCGCGCAGCAGCGCCAGGCGGCGCCGCTGGTCGACCGATAGCCCGCCCCAGAAGGCGATCATGTAGCCCAGCGCCAGCAGGAAGGTGGTGCGCAGCAGCAGCAGGTGGATGGTGCGCGTGCCCTGGGTACTGAGGACGGCAAGCGCCACCACCGCCACCGCGCCCAGCGTCAGGCGCGCGCCGGCATCGAAGCCGTGGCGGAACGAGGCCGCCAGGATCGCGAAGAAGAAGAACGAGAAGAAGGGGCTGGGCGCGCCGCCGCTGGCGTACACCATCAGCCCGTACCAGCCGATGTCGACCCAGTAGATGACGGGCCCGTGCCAGAAGCCGGCGCGCGAGCGCGCCACCACCAGCAGCGTCAGGCTGTGCAGCGCATAGACGACGAAGATCAGCCACGACCAGCGGCCGGCCAGGTGCACGCTGTCGGCGCCGATGTGCAGGGTCAGCAGCGCCGAGACCGACAGCAGCAGGCGCATGCCGAACACCATCCAGGCTTCGGCGCCTGGCGAGGCATTGCGCGTGGCCGCGGCCGAGGCGGCGCGCACGGGGGAGCGCCCGAGCGCCCAGTTGGCCGGGGAAAGGAGACTACGTAACCAGCTCATGTTGTTCTGTACCGACAGTGGCAGGAAATTGCAGATAAAGTGTGTGGCAGGCAATTTTTGCCCTGTAGAATCCGCAAGCTTAGCGCATGCTTCAGCAAAAACCTACCAAAGTCTTGGCCAAAATGAAATTATCGGTTCCTCGCCGTCAGTCTGGCGCCACAGTCGTGGAAATGGCGATCGTCGCGCCGGTGTTCCTGCTGCTCCTGCTGGCGCTGGTGGAATTTTCCATGATGTTCTTCGCCACCCTGACGATGCAGTACGCGGTGCGCGAAGGCGCGCGCTACGCCATCACCGGACAAAGCAACCTGGATCCGAACACGGGCAGCCAGCAGCGCTATGCCGCCGTCATCGAAAGCATCCGCGACAACTCGCTCGGCATGTACGACAGGCTGGCGCCGGTGATTTCGGTGAACGGCAAGGCGTATGCCAGCAATGCCTACACGAGCGGCATGTTCGGCGCGCCGGGCAGCGTGATCGTGCTGCAGCTCGACTGCGACTGGGTAGTGACGACGCCGCTGCTGTCCAACTTCTTCAGCAACGGCAAATACCATTTCGCCGTGGCCGCCACCATGCGCAACGAGTACTTCCCATGATGCGCCTTCCTTCCCGCCGGGCGCGCCAGCGCGGCCTGGCCGCCGTCGAATTCGCGCTGCTGCTGCCGCTGCTGCTGCTGCTCCTGTTCGGCATGATCGACGCGGCGCGTGCGCTGCAGGCCAACATCATCGTGGTCAACATCAGCCGCGAGGGCGCCAACCTGGTCGCGCGCGGCGGTACCCAGCTCGAAACCGGCAGCCAGGACATCATCCATGCGCTGATGGCGAGCGCGCCGCCGCTGAACGTGAACCAGCAGGGCATGGTCTACATCACGCGCGTCATGGGCGTGGTGAGCGGCGGCGTGTCGCGCAGCGTGGTGGTCGACCAGTACCGTTGGGACGACGCCGCGCGCAACCTCGGCTACCGCGCCAGCGGCTATGCGCCGTCCAGCCAGGTGTTCGACTGCCCGTCCTGGAACGCGGGCCTGTGCAGCGGCATCAACAGCAAGAACCGGCCCGCATCCGGCATCATGAACGGCAAGCTCGGCGACGGCGAGGTGGTCTACGTGGTCGAGACCTTCTACCGCTTCGACATGTTCATGACGTCGTTTGCCACCGAGTCCCTGAGCCTGCCCACCTTCGGGCCCGATTTGTATTCGATGACGGTTTTCTGACATGCACCCAACTCTCCCACGCCAGCGCGGCTCCGTCGTCATCATGGTGACGCTCGCCATGCTGGTCCTGCTGGCCCTGGTCGGCCTGGTGGTCGACGGCGGCCTGGCCTACCTGGTCAAGGCACGCCTGAACGCGGCGGTCGACGCGGCCGCCCTGGCCGGCGCGCGCGCGGTCCCGGCAGGGAAGAACCAGACCGAGCAGACTGCCAGCGCCAAGGAAGCCGCCGCCGATTTTTTTGCCGCGAACATCCCCGAGAACTACCTGCTGTCGCGCCCGAAACTGCTGAGCACGGAAGTCAGCTTCGACACCGGCCGCGTCACCGTCGACGTGCGCGCCGAGGCGCCGATGCCGGTGTCGCTGATGCAGCTGATGGGCTTTACGGCGCTGAACCCGGTGGCCTATGCCCAGACCATCCGCAAGGACCTGGACATGGCGCTGGTGGTCGATACCTCGGGCTCCCTGTCCGGGTCGGCAAGCGCGGTGCGGGCCTCGGCGAAGAGTTTCCTGAACAAGTTCAACGTCACCCAGGACCGGGTGGGGCTGATCCATTTCGCTTCCGGCGCCGTGGTCGACAACCCGGTCGATGCCGAGCGGCGCGGTTTCGACCGCAACGCCATGCTGGGCAACATCGACGGCTTCCAGTTCGACGGCAACACGGCCTCGGTCGAGGGCATGTGGCATGCGCGCAATGAACTCAACAAGGTGCCGCTGCTGGCGCGCTCGAGCCTGCGCGTGATCGTGTTCTTCTCGGACGGGGCGCCAACGGCCTTCGGTTCCTTCCTGAAATTCAACACGTCGTCCGATTGCACCCGCGCCGGTACGATCACGGCCTCCGCCAGCGCAGCCAGCGGCCTGTACGATCTCGGCACGGCGAACAAGACGATCGGCGGCGGTTGCAATGTCGCGCGCAACGGCAAGATCTGGAACTCGGTCAAGCAGCTGCCCGACTGGTACGACGCGCATGACAACAAGAAGGAATTTCCGGTCGTGACGGCCGGGCCGCGCGAGGTGACGGCCGACCTGGCGAATGACGCCCAGGTGTATCGCAACATCGACCGCGCCGCGCGCAACTTGCCCGAAGCCGTGGCCGCCAAGGCGCGCGACGAAGGCATCTATGTGTTCACGCTGGGCATGGGCTCGCTGAAATCGAAAAGCGGCTTTGATGGCGAAGTCGGCGAAAACGTCCTGAAGTGCATGGCCAACGTGGCCGATGCACCATCACGCTGCTATAACCCGGCCAAGCCGGTCGGCATGTACTGCTACGCCAAGACCGAGGCCGACCTGACCCCGTGCTTCTCGCGCCTGGCTTCGGCGATCCTGCGCATCTCGAAGTAAGCAGTGCCGTGGCATACAGCCGAGTTCGTGTCTGGATGGCAGACCTGACCCCCGTTGTTTTATTGTTACGGTAGGTCGAGGATCTCGCGGATGGCGGCGGCCACGATCTCGGGGTGCGTCACCTGCATCTGGTGCGAGGCGTCGGCCACCACGGTCTTCGCCTTCGGGTACAGGGCTTTGACGAAGGCGCGGGTGTCGTCGTCGAAATTGAAGGCGCCGAAATCGACGGCGATCGCGGTCGACGACAGCGGCTTGTTCACCAGGCGGATGATGGGCTTGTCGTCGATGCGCGGCAGGGCGGCGACCAGCTCGCCGGTTTCCCAGATGCTGTCGATCTCGTCGCGCACCGTGCGCGAAAAGAACAGCCATTTGCCGGCACGGCTGTACAGCGGGAAGTCCTGCGGCTTCTTGACCACGCGCGGATACAGCGCGTCGACCAGCACCATGCCTTTCACCTCCTCCGGATAGCGGCGCGCGAACAGCTGCATGTACAGGCCGCCGAGCGAGTGCCCGACCAGCACATACGGCGGCGCCAGGCCCTTGCGCTTCAGGTTGGCGCGCAGCTCCTCGACGATGGTGGCGCCGTCGCGCGGCGCGCCGGTGGCTTCGCTGTTGGCGTAGCCGGGGCGGTTGTAGGCGTACACGGTGGCGCTGCCCTTGATCCCATCGAGCACCTTGTCCCAGCCGGCGAGGGTGGCGCGCGAGCCGTTTTCGAAGACCACGGTTGCCTTTGCCGACGGATTGCGGATGGTGAGCGTTTCGAGCCTGTGGCCGTCGACGGTCTCGGTGCGCGCGCGTTCGACGGCGGCGGGCGCCGGCGCGGCCAGCAGGACAAGCGTGCAGGAAGCAGCAGCGAGCGCGAAGCGGGTAGGGATGGTCATGGCATGGCATCGTGGTTGAAGGAAGCCCATGCTCGCAACGCCGTGGCGCCACCGCATCCCGCTTGCGACGAACGGCAAGCCGGGCCGACGAATGGCCAGCCCCGGCGCCGATTTCTAGCGCCTAGGCAATGTAGCGCTGGCATTTGAATGGCCGTGCGAGCATGGCATCCCCCCTCCAGCCAGCTCGACCTTGCCGAAAGGACCCATCGAATGAAGTACGACGAAGCGCCGCGCCGGGACTTCCTGCGCTACGTGGGCACGCTTGCCGCCCTGTCCACCTCCGCCATGGGGGCCGGCGCGGCCGGGCAGGACCGCGTGACCTTTCCGCCGATCGAGGCGAACAGCGAAAAGCCCGAGAAGACCGAGCTGCCCGGCGACCCGATGCACGAGCGGGTCGGCATTGCGATTGTCGGCGTGGGGCGCATTTCGGTGAACGAGGTGCTGCCCGCTTTCGCACAGAGCAAGCACACGAAGCCGGTGGCGCTGGTCAGCGGCGACCGCGCCAAGGCACTCAAGATCGCGCGCCAGTACGACATCCCGGAAAGCGCGGTGCTCGACTACAAGGACTACGACAAGCTGGCGACGATGCCGGAAGTGCAGGGCGTCTACATCGCGCTGCCGAACAGCATGCACGCCGAGTACACCATCCGCGCCGCGCGCGCCGGCAAGCACGTGCTGTGCGAAAAGCCGATGGCGAACAGCGTGGCCGAATGCCAGCGCATGATCGACGCCTGCAAGCAGGCCAAGCGCAAGCTGATGATCGCCTACCGCCGCCAGTACGCGCCGGTCGAGCGCGCGCTGGTGAAGATGATCCGCGAGAAGAAGCTGGGCGAGCTGCGCGAATTCGTGTCGGTGAATTCGCAGCACATGGCCGACCCCCGGCACTGGCGCCTGAAGCGCGCGCTGGCTGGCGGCGGCCCGCTGCCGGACGTGGGCCTGTACTGCATCAACGAGGCGCGCTTCCTGAGCGGCGAAGAGCCGGTCGAGGTGATCGGCCATACCTGGTCGACGCCCGGGGACGCGCGCTTCAAGGAAGTCGAGGAAAGCTGCCAGTTCACGCTGCGCTTCCCGAGCGGCTTCGTCGCCACCTGCTCGACCGGCTACAGCTCGCACAAGTCGCAGATGTTTCGCCTGAACGGCACCACGGCGTATGCCGAGATGAACCCGGCCTACGCCTACAGCGGCAACAAGCTGCGCATCTCGCGCGTGGAAGGCGGCAAGGAGGCGGGCCGGGAGCAGACTGCCGAAATCCAGGTCGAGGAAGAGAACCAGTTCGCCAAGGAGCTCGACCACTTCGCCCAGTGCGTGCGCCAGGACAGGCAGCCGCATACACCGGGCGAGGAGGGGCTGCAGGACCAGCGCATCATCGAGGCGATCTATGCGTCGGCAAAGAGCGGGCGGCTGGTGAAGCTGGGGCCGCCGCCGGGCAAGACGCGTGGGCCGGAGCCGCAGGAGGCGTAGCGCCGGTATCCCATTACCGAAGCCGCGAACCTTGAATCCTACGGGAATTCCGCGTGTGCGTTTTAATCGAACCCGCGCACCGGAAAACCCGCATCGCGCTGGATCCAGTTGCGCGGCGAGTACGCGGTACCCGCATCGGTCGCATGCAGCGTGAACGCATGGCGCGACACCGGCGAGCGGTTCGGCGCGCTGTAGTGCGGCAGCAGGCCGTGGAAGCAGACCAGCGTGCCCGCCTTGGCTTCCAGCGGCATGGCCGTGCTGTCATCCGGCCAGGGCGTGCTGTCGAGCTTTTCCATGTGGATGCGGTCGCCGTCGCGCAGGAAGCGTTCGCGCAGCGGGCCGCGGTGGCCGCCCGGCTCGGCCCACAGGCAGCCATTGTCGACGGTCGCGTCTTCGAGCGCGAACCAGAAGGTGGTCACGCTGATCGGGTCGGAATCGAAGAAGGTCGCATCCTGGTGCCAGCGTACCTCGCCGCCGATGCCGGGCTGCTTGAAAATATACATGGACTGCCAGACTTGCGGCCGGCTCAGGCCCAGGTCGCGCGCCACGGCCGCCAGCTTCGGGTCGCGCGTAAAGCGCTCGAACACCGGGTCGAGGTCGTGCATGGCGTGGCCGATCTTGTTGATCGACAGCGCTTTCGCCTGGCGCAGCTGGCCGTCCGGGCCGAAGGCTTCTTCCTCGAAGAAGCAGCGCACCGTGTTGTCCGAGCCGAGGAACCAGTCGTCGCTGGCGCGTTCCTGGTCGCGCGTGGTGAAGATGGCGCGCGATTGGCTCGGGTCGAAGGCGTCGACGATCTCCTCGGCGCGGCGGCGCAGGGCCGCGATCTCATCGAGCGACTTGAAATTCGGGAGGACGATGAAGCCGTCGCGCTCGAAAGCGGCGCGCTGTGCAGGTGTCAGCATGGTGGTTCGGTAGTGAGGTTGACAGGGGCGGCATGGTCGAGGGTGAAGCTGAAGCTGGTGCGGCCGCCGCCGGACGTCACGTCGATGCGCCCGCCATGGGCGCGCGCGATCTGGTCGACGATGTACAGGCCCAGGCCCAGCCCTTCGCTGCCGGCGCGCGAGGCGGCGCGCCAATAAGGCTTGAACAGCTGGCCGATGACCTCCGGCGCGATGTCCTGGCCGGCGTTCGTCACCGTCAGCGCAAAGCGCCCGGCGTCGTGGTACACGCTCACGCCGATCGGCGCCCCGGCGCTGCCGTGCACCAGCGCGTTCTTCAGCAGGTTCGAGAGCAGCTGGGCCAGGCGCGCCGGATCGCAGTGGAGGGCGATCCCGGCCGGGATCGTGGCGCTGATCGCGCGTTCCGGATGCAGGCCGCGCATCTCGTCGACCACTTGCTCGAGCGTCAGGTCGACGTTTTCGTGCGGGCGCAGCTTGAGGCGGATGCCGCTGCCCATGCGTCCGCGCGTGAAGTCCATGACATCGTCGACCAGGGCCGCCATGCGCGCCGCGCTGCGGCGAATGCGCTCGATCACCGGGCGCAGGGCGGGGTCGGCGACCTTCCTGTCCAGCAGTTCGGCGCCGAGCGCGATCGCGCCCAGCGGCGTGCGCAGGTCGTGGCCCAGCACGGCGATGAACTGCTCGCGCAGCTCGGCCGTCTCGCGCTCGGAGAGCAGGTCGGTGTGCGCCGCGTTCTGGCGCGTCTCGGCGTCGAGCTGCTTCGAGATCAGCTCGGCGAACAGGTGCATGGTCGAGACGGTGACGGGATCGGTCAGCCGGATCGGGCGCGGATCGAGTCCGCACAGGGTGCCGAAGTAGCTGCCGTCGGTACGGAAGATCGGGATCGAGAAGTAGCTCTGGAAGCCGTAGATGCGCGGCGTGTGGTGGTCGGCGTACTGCGCGCTGGCGCTGACGTCGTCGATGATGACGGCGCGGCCGGTGTCGCGCACTTCCTCGCACAGGGTGGTGGTGACGTCGAGTTCGCCGCCGGGCTTGAGGCCGAATTCCAGGCGGTCGAGCACGGCGCAGGCAACCCAGTCGGTTGCGGTGACGTGGGCGATGCAGACGAAGCCCAGCCCGGTCATGGCGGCGACCGTTTCCAGGATCTTGGGTACGGCGCTGATCGCCTGGACTTCGCCCACGCGCTTCAGGAGGTCTACTGCCATGCACATCCCCGGTTATCGGCCAATTTTAACCGCCAATCTTACCACCAGCGGGCGCGCTTACTGTCCAGCTGCCATCGGCGTACACCCGTTCCTCGCCCAAGTACACGGCGTCCGTCACCACGAACACATCGATGTGGTAGCGCGCGTCCTTGCGCTTGAAGCCCGGCTTCGGGTACACGCCGTGCTTGGCGCCCAGCGACAGGTGGATGCCGCACATGCGCTCGTAGGTGCCGATGTCGTCCACGCGGCGCTCGCGCGTAAAGGCGCGGTTCATGCCGAAGCCGAGTTCGCGCACCCAGACCTCGCCCTCGTCGGCGCGGATGTTGTCGAGCACCTGCTGGAAGGCCGGCGTCGCGTGCTCGGTGCCGACCACGCGGCCCTTTTCCACGATGATGGTCACCGGCGTGTCGGGCCGGTTCGAGCGGTAGTTGGTGTCGCCGAACACGTGGATCTGCGCGCGCCCGTTCACCGCTTCCAGGTCAAGCGCCTCGGTAAAGACTTCGCCGATCGGGAACTGGCCGCCCACGTTGTGCATCTCGCTGTAGTCGCCGATGTTCAGCTTGGCCGGCTCGAAGCCTGATGCGAACACCAGCTCCTCGCCGCCGCCGACCACGCGCCCCAGCGGGGCCGTGTCGATCAGCGCCTTCAGGCCACGCCCGACGCCACGGAAGTAGGCCGGGTCGTAGGCCAGCGCCTCGATGTAGTGTTCGGACTGCGGCCCGGGCATGCGCGACAGGTGCACATGCTCGACCACCTTCAGCCCCAGCTTGAACAGCTCCACCCGGATGCGGAAGGCCTCCAGGCGGAAGTTGGTCGACTGGACCAGCACCACCAGGTCCTGCGCCGTCAATGCACGGAAGCGCGCCAGCACCTCGTCCGGGCTGGTGCTGTCGAAGTCGATGAAGTCGGCATCCGGCAGGTTGCGCCGGTAGGCCTGGGTCAGCGCGCGCGCCAGGCCGGTGCGTTCGTCGTAGACCACCAGCGCGCGCTGGGCCGGGCCGTGCTCGATGGCGAAGCCGAGGATGTCGCGCAGGTGGGCGGTGGCGGCGTCGATGGCGTGCGCGGGCAGGTCGGGCGTAGCGGTGTCGGTGGCAAGGGGCAGGGAAGTCATGGCGTGCGGCGTGGGGGCATTTCGGACAGCGTCATTATACGTTCGTGCGCAAAGTTCCCCTCAACAGCCCATATGTTGATCCTTGAAGTGCTGCCCCGCGCTACCGGCCGAATGGCGCGCCGTCGCCGCTACCGCAGCGTTATGATTTAGATAGAAATCAACACGGGCATGGCATGCATATTTCATTCGGCGGAGCGCAATGACATACAGATGGGAAACGCCGTCCAGCATTTGGCTGGAAGACGAGAAGAGCGGACAGTTCGCGCTCGAGGCCACCGAGGGCCTGGGCCGCGTCGACTGGCAGGCGCATGCGCGCGGCCGGCTGCCCGATCTCGCCCACCTGCTCGGCGCCTCGCTGCCGGCCTCCTGCGGCTGCGCGCCGATCTACCCCGAAGGCTTTGCTTTCTGCCCCACCTGCGGCCAGGCCCTGCACAAACTGGGCGGCCGCGTTATACGCCAGCCCGACTGGTGGGGCGCCTGCGCCGACCAGTCCTTGCCGCGCCACGTGCCGCACGGCTTGCCGGTAACCTCGCTCGCGCTGGGCGACAGCCTGGAAGAACGCCCGGCCGCGCCTGCCGTCGGCCGCGCGGAACTGGCGATGCCGGTGCCGCCGAACGCGCACTGCGTGTTCGCCGCGTCCACCTGGGGCTTCCCCGGGCAGCGCCTGCTGGCGCTGGCGCCCGCACGCGGCGTGCTGCAATACTGGGACCCGCTGGCTCAGTTGTGGCACGTGCTGGCGGCCGAGAACACCGCCGGCGAACTGCGTTTCACGGCAGGCCAGTATGGCTGGCTGCCGGCCCTGAACCCGGCGCGCGGCGAAGTCGGCGTGGTGCCGCTTGACGCCGGCCTGGCGCGCCTGTGGATCAACCCGGTCAACGAAAGCTACCGCCTCGAGCCGCTGTTTGCGGGTGCGCTGGCCGCCGCGCCCGGCATGATGCGGCGCCACGTCGGCTGCCCCTTCGTGGCCGACGGCATGCTGAAGCTCCTGGCAACCGACAGCGACGTGGCGAATGGCGACATCCTGCCCTGCGACGATGCGCCGACCAGCGGCTGGATGCGCCCCATTGGCTACGACAACCGCCTGTTCTGGCTGCACGAAGGCGGCCAGCTGGCGTGGCGGCCGGGCGAGGCGCCGCGCTGGATGCCCTGGCCAGGCGGCTGGTCGCCCCGGCTGGAATTCGGCGGCCCCACGCAAAGCCGCGACGGCCGCCTGTGGCAGATCGGTCACGACGGCCAGGCCTATTCCTTTCTCGAACTCGGCGCGGAACAGCCGCAGCTCGAGCCCATCGACGGCGCGCGCCTGGGCTTCGCCAACCTGCTGTTCCGCCGTGGCCACGCCGTGCTGGACGAACCTTGGTCGGCCGAACACGTCGAGGACGTGCACGAGGACGACACCCTGGTCTTGCCGCTGCTGCGCAGTTTTAATAACAACCGCAGCCAGCCGAGCGGCCTGGTGCTGCGCTTCCACAAGTACACCGGCCGCGCGGAAGAAGCCTTGGGCGTGCGTACCATTCCACGGACGACGGTCGAATGGATCGGCAAGCGCAACGTCATCCTTGACGAAGTCGCGCGCCTGAGCCGTCCGCTCGATTGCGTGGCCTTCGTGTATGCCGGCGCCCTGTGGCTGCACCACCCCGACTGGAACGCGATGCGCGGCTGGCGCCTGGAAGAGCTGTCGTGAGCGCCGTGCTGACGCGCGTGCTGGCCCTGTGCCTGCTGCTGTGCGGCGCGCTGCCGGCCTTCGCCACGCCCCACGTTTTCCTGGTCCAGAATTCGGGCTGGATGGAACCCTTCTACGCCGATCCGCAATCGCGCTTCAAGCCGCTGGTCACCGAACTGGCGCTGGCCGTGGCGCAGCCGGGCGATGCGCTGGTGCTGGCCGCCTTCAACCAGTCGCTGCCCGGCGCACCGTCGCCGAAGGCGCTGGTCTCAAGCAGGGTGGGGGAGGGCACGCGCGCGCAAGTCACCAAGGCGCTGGCCGATCTCGACACCGCCCGCAAGCCCGGCGGCGCCCTGGCCGACACCGACCTCGGCGAAGCCGTGGGCGCCGCCATGTCCCAGGCATTAGGAGGCAAGGATGGCATCGTCTGGCTGGTCACGAACAACCGCAACAGCCCGAACAACGACCAGGCCACGGCCCAGCGCAACCGCGAGTTCTATGAACTCATCCACCGTGGCGGCGCGATCCGCACGGCGCTGGCTTTCCCGCTGCGCATGCCGGTGCAGGGCCGGCACTACCACGCGAACGGCCTGATGGTGTATGCCTTTGCCATCGGCCCGGGCGGCGCCCAGGCGCTGGAAGCCCTGCTGGCGAATGGCCGTATCGCGAAGATCATCACCGAGCCGCCCGCGCGCCTGAAACCGCTGGACCGCAACACTGTGCGCCTGGTGCCGCGCAAGGTCGAGGATGCCCCGGGCGTGGCCTTCTCGATGGCGCCGAACGGCGTGCTGCGTGCCGACGTTGCGTCCGGCGCGGTATCGCCCTCCGCCAAGATAGGCTGGCATATCGAGAACACGATCTACCCCTATACCATCGCCGATGCGCGCCTGAGCGCACGCTCGAAGCTGGGCGGGGAAGAGCGCCGCGTCGGCCTGGGCAGCAGCCGTGTAGCGGCCCTGGCGCCGGGCAAGCCGCAGCCGCTGGCCTCGACCCTGCAACTGCCGGTGGCCCAGCTGCCCAGCCAGTGGTCGATGGCGGCGATCCGGTCGGCCGGCTCGGCTTACGTGCTGCCGGGGACCATCGAAGTGCACCTGGCCGACCAGAAGCTGAATTTGTCGGGCGCCTTCCGCGAGCGCATGGCGAGCCTGTTCCCGGGCGACCCGCTGCCCGACATCTTCACGCCGCCGGCCCAGGTGCAGGCCTCCACCGCCGTGCTGCCGATCGAGGTCCGCGTGCACTACGGGATGGCGCCGCTGCTGGCCGTGGGCGGCGGCTTGCTGGCCCTGCTGGCGGCTGGCGGCGCCGCGGCCTACGCCTGGATGCGGCCGCAGCGCGCCTACCTGACGGTCGAGGACGAGCTGCGCACCATGCATGCGCGCGCCGGCGCCGACCAAGCGATTTACGACAAGGCGGGCAATGAAGTCGCCCGCCTGAAGACCACCGTGTTCGGCCACCAGCTGACGGACCTGCGCGAAGGTGCGCAGGTGCGCCTGGGGCGCTGAACCCAGCCCAAACAGAGGAAACCACCATGCAAGCGACATCCGCTTCTACTACGAACCCAACTCCAGCCGGCGGCCAGGCCGATCCCGGCTTCAAGCTGCCCGAAGAAAAAAACGCGCCCGACGCGGCGCTGCCGCAAACCACGCCGCAAACCGCCGGCGGCCCGGTCGAAGTCGTGCCCGGCCCCTTGCCGCCGGCCGCCACCGACACCTCCACGCGCGACCTGTCCATCGGCGCGGCCGTGTTCGTGGTGCTGCTGGTCGTGTACTTCTTTGTTCGTAACGCCTACGTGCACCACATGGTCGTGCGCCGCGTGGCGCCGTCCACGGCGGGGAGCGCCGGCTGGCTGCTGTTCGTCGGCCTGGCCTTCCTGTCGGCGGCCGCCGTGCTGGCCATCATCAATGCGAGCCGCTACCTGACCTGGGGCGTGACGGCGCCGCTAGTGGTGGTGGGCGCGGTGGCGCTGGTTGCCGCCTTGTTCATCGGCCGCCGCTGAAAGGGAGACACGCACATGGCAGAGATCCCTACCGCAGCAAGCATCAACCGCAAGGCCGAACTCAAGGTCGACCTGCGCCCGACCCTGTTCATCGGCGCCGGCGGCACCGGCATGGAAGTCATGATGCGCATCCGCCGCCGCATCCTGTCGGCGGTCTGGAACAAGGGGCATCCGACCCGCGTCGAATCCATCGCCGACTTCCCGGTCGCGCGCTTCCTGCACTTCGACCTCGACAACAACGCCGTCATCGACGAAGGCAAATCGCAGCGCACCGATCCATGGTATGAGCTGGTGCGCCTGACGGACGAAGAGCGCCTGGTCGAGCCGCTCGACCTACCGCAGTATCACGAGTCCGACGACAGCCTGGCGCGTTTCCCGCTGATCGAAAGCTGGATGCCGCTGCGCCCGAAAAAACTGCGCTCGCTCGGCATCGATCCGTCGAAAGGGGCGGGCCAGATCCGCGCGGTCGCGCGCCTGTATTTGTTCGACAAATACCCCAAGCTGCGCGGCCGCATCAAGGGCGCGCTGAACTTCTTGAGCAGTAATGCCGGCATCGAGCGCAAGGAAAATTATCAGCGCCTTGGCCTGCAGGTGGATACGTCCAAATTCCGCATCGTCGTCATCGGCTCGAACGCCGGCGGCACCGGCGCCGGCAGCGCCATCGACCTGGGCTGGATGGCAAAGGCCATCGCGCGCCAGGAGGTGTCGGATAGCCAGGTCGATTTGGTGATGTTCATGCCTTCGGGTTTCGCGAAAGCGAACAAGGAGCGCACCGAGGCGAATGCCTACGCCACCATGATGGAGCTGGAAACGACGATGCGCGACATGAACGCGCGCGTGTCGTGGATGGACCCGGACAGCATCCAGGGCAAGGGCGCGCCTTTCGATGACGTGTATTTCGTCGACACCGCGAATCTCGCCAATAAGGCGACCCAGGATGTGAAGGATGTCTACCAGATGGTGGCCGACACCCTGTTCGAGGATTTTGCCTCGGCGGACTTCGCGAACCGCAAGCGCTCGGTGGCGGTGAACCAGCAGCAGCACAAGCTCGGCCCCTACAACCCGCGCGTGCCGGAAGCGCGCTTTGGCGACATGCGCCTGTCCTACTCGAAGGTGTATTCGGCCTTTGGCCAGTCGGTGCTCGACACCCAGCAAAGCCTGCGCGAAGACATCCGCGCCTACGAACTGGCGGCGCTGATGGTGAAGGAATTCTTCGGCCTGGTGGGGCGCGACGGCGCCCTGGCGCGGCGCGCCGGCGACGCCGAACGCGACAGCTTCATGCGCGAGCAGATGGAGATGCGCGAGCGTCCCTACAGCGAGTTCCCCGATTTTAAGAAGGGGACGGTCGACGTCACGCCCTTCCAGGAATACGCGCTCACCGAGGCGCTGTTGCTGGACAAGGATGGGCGCTCGCTGCTGGAGCGCGTGGAGAGCAAGGTGCAGCTCGAGATCGACCGCATCATGGCCGGCTACGACATCAAGCTGTGGCGCGAAAAGGTGGCCGAGCTGCTGCCGCAACTCGAGCGCGACGCCATCCGCGAAGCCGGCGCCACCGCCGAGACCAGCGAGGACCGCATCAAGCGGCACACGTTGGAACTTACCAGCCGCCTGAAAGTGCGCGTGCGCGAGCGCCTGTACGCGCTGCTCGACGACCGCAAGCAGGGCGGCCTGGAATTCGTGCTCTCGCTGCTGGAGCAGGTCAAGGCGCGCCTGCTGCAGCGCGATTTGATCAACGCGGAAAAGAATGGCCGCCGCTACCGCGATATCCGCGATGCGCTGCGCACGCGCCAGGTGGAGGAGTCGCTGAACAACCTGGGCCAGGCCTCGGCCCGCCTGTTCGGCAAGGATGCCCAGGCGCGCGAAGTGATGGCTCACCTGAAGCGCGACATCGCCGACTACCTGCGTTTCCACTTGCTGGCGGTGTCGGCCGGGCAGTCCATCGAAGTCATGCGCAACATGTCGGCCTGGCTGGGCGACCCGCAAGCCACCGATGAACAGGGCAATGCCCAGTGGAGCGGCATCGCCGGCGAATTCCAGGAAGGGCGGCGCCATGTGCAGGAGATCCTGCAGGCAGTCGACGGCCGCATCGCCCAGCTGCGCAGCGACGCGCGCCACGAGCACGCCACCTACATCAAGCTGACCGGCGAGGTGCAGCCGGCGCCGGTGCGGCTGACGAGCGATGTCAGCGCCTGGAGCGAGGAAGTGCTGCTGGAATTCGGCGGTTCCGGCAAGCTGTTCCCGCAGCTGGGCGACGAGCGCATGCGCTCGGACCTGCTGCTGAAACTGTTCCGCCGTGCGCAGACCCAGCTCTCGAGCACCGAGCTAGGCGCCGAGCCGAGCGACCCGCTGCTCGATCGCCTGAACGCGATGACGCCCCAGGAACGCCAGCGCGTCTTCGCCGAATGGATCAAGAGCGCCATGCCCTGGGTGAACGCGCGTTTCTCTGCCGAGTTCACGCCGAATGCGGACCAGTTCAAGTGCTTTATTGGCGTGGGCGACGTCGCTGCCTGGCGGCGCATGGAAACCGAGATTCGCGCCGCCGTGCCGACCGGCTTCTTCCATGGTGACCTCGTCTCGATCGTCAACACCGGCGTGCCGGGCAGGGCGGTGTGCTACATCGAGTTGTCGGGCATCCCGATGACGGTGCTGCGCGGGCTGCCGACCTGGCGCGCGTCTTACCAGATCGAGAACCCGAAGATCCCGACCCATTTGCACTTCGACTCGACCCGCTTCCGTCATCCGATCTCGCCGTCGATGGACGAATTGAATCGCCTGGCCGACGACTACGAGTGGTTTTTGCAGGCGATCGCGCTGGGTGTCATCCGGCGCAAGGCGGATATGGGCGACCGCGAGGCCAGCTTCCAGCCGCGCGGGCAGTACCTGTTCGAGGTCGAGCCGGGGTCGGGCGAGTGGCTGCAGATCGGGAACGAGTTCGCGATCCGCTCGAACGGGCTGCCGGCCTATTACCGCGAGCAGGTGATCGGCGCCGTGCGCAACCGCCTGGCCACAATCGGCCCGCACCAGCTGGTGCTGCTGGCGGCGCTGATGCGCCATTACCAGCTGCGCGTGTACGAGCCGCGCCTGGAGGTTGACGAGACCGGCGCCCAGCTGCCATCGCCTTCGCTGCCGAACATCACTGCCAGGCGGCTGTACGACGCCTGGTTGCGGCGCGCGGTGGCGGCTGATCCGGCGCTGACGCATGCGGCCATCGATGCGGCCCTCGCCATGCTGCCCGAGTGGACCGAAGCGGTGCCGGATTCGGCGTCCGACGCCTACACCTGGGAAGTCGAACGGCCGGTCGACAAGCGGGTGATCAAGGCCGAGTTCCTGGCCAGCGATGCGCGCGCGGCGCAGGCGGCCGAGCGCCGCACGCACACGGCCGCACCGCTGCCGGCAGCGGCAATCGGGCCGCGCTACAAGCTGTTCGTGGGCGGCGCCCAGCGCGGACCATTCGCGGTGGACGAGATCGCGCAGCAGCTGGCACGCGGCGAGGTCGACCGCGGCACGCGCGCCTGGGACATGGCGCAGGACACCCGCTTCGGCAAGTGGCAGACCGTGGCCGACATCCCCGGACTCGGCGCTTCGCAGTCCGCCATACCCGATCCGGATGATGGCGTTCCGGATCCGCAGTAGAAAGGGCAGCTGTGGCAGAAGCATCGCTTTATCGTTGTACCCAAGCCGCGTGCGGCCGCAGCTGGCCGCGCCGGGTGAATTTTTGTCCTTATTGCGGCACGGCGCAGCAGGAAGGGGTCGAACGCGGGGACGTGACGGCCCATCCGGCGGCGGCGCAGGGTGTCCGGCTCGACAAGCCGCAACATGAGGAGGTGCCAGACGCGGCTGTCGGCAGCGCGGTCCCTCCGCGTGCGGACGACAAGCCGGCGGCGAGCCCCGTGCCGCCGGCGGCGTCTTCGCCACGGCCTGCCGCCGCGCCCCATGCGCCGCCACCGCCACCGCCACCGCCACCGCCACCGCCACCGCCGCGCGCCACGCCAGCGCCCAGTGTGCGCGCCGCCTCGACCCTGCCGCCGCAGCGCAAGCCGGTGCGCCTGCGCTGGTGGCTGCTGGGGCTGGCCCTGCTATGGGCGGTCTGGCTGGTTGCCAACCCGGCCAAGCGCCGCATCGAGGCACAGGTGGACAAGGCGATCGGTCTTGCGGTCGCCTGCAAGCCGCGCGAGGCCCAGGGTGAACTGATCGCACTGCGCAAGACGCGCGCCACGCCGGAGCAGCTGCAGCACGTGCAGGCGGTGCTGAACGAGGCCGCCGCCGACTGCACCCGTAAGCGCCAGCGCGACAAGGCCTGGCGCGAGGCCAGGGCGGCGGTCGAGTCGGCGCTGGCGGCGTCCTCGTTCGACAAGGCGCGCCTGCGCCTGCGCACGTTCACCAAGCGCTGGGGCGACGACGACGCCGCGCGCGCATTGCGGGACAAGATCGAGGCGCGCAGCCCCGAGCATCCGCGCGCCGACGCGGTGCGCTGATCAGCTCATCCGTGAGCCATGCAAATCAGGCAAGGTGTATGCTTGCCGAAACGCGAACAGGAGGACGATCATGAACACCATGACCATGTTGGGTGGGCTGCTGGCGCTGGCCATCGCCGCCGGCTGCTCGCCGCGCGACGACGATGCGGCAGGCCCGGCGCAAAAGGCCGGCAAGGCGATCGACGAGGCCGGCGACAAGGTGGCGCGCGAGCTGCGCGCGCCGCTGGAAAAGGCCGACGAGGCGGCCAAGCGCGTGGCCGACCGCGCTGACGAAGCACGCGACCGCCTGGCCGAACGCACCGACGAGGCGCGCGAGAAGATCAAGGATGCCACGGCCGAAGCCGAGCGCGGTTTGCAGAAGGCCAGCGCGAAGGTCGGCGAGAAGGTCGAGCGTGCCGGCGAGAAGATGCAGGAATCGGCGAACTGACGGCGGCGGGGTGGCGTAGGGTGGGCACCCCGTGCCCACGCGGAAGGTGGATCATTGTTGGCGTTAACCACGGCACAGCGTTAACGCTAACAATATGCCGTAATGCGGCCAACAATGCCCACCATTCCGCGTGGGCACGGAGTGCCCACCCTACGCGCTCACGCGCAAATCCGTCCACCCGGCGGTCACGATCGACATATCCACCATCCCCGCGCGCCAGGCCTGTTCCAGGTTCTGCTCGATGTCTTCCATCGACGCATGCGCCGTGCTGCTGAAACTGCGCAGCCCGTACGCGCGGTTGCGGCCGTGGCCCTTGGCCATGTACAGCGCCATGTCGACCAGGTTCACCGCGCGCTCCCATGGCAGCGGCTGGCCGGCAGGCGCCAGCGGGTAGGGCGCGAAGCCGATCGACACTTGCGCCGACAGCGTTTCGTTGCCGTATTCGATGCGGGTCTCGGCAATCCCCACCAGCAGGCGCCGCGCTACCTCGTCCAGGCCGCTGCGCGGGATCGCCGGCAGGAAGGCCAGGAATTCCTCGCCGCCCCAGCGCACGATCATATCGGTCTCGCGCAGGATCTCGCGCAGGCTGGCCGCGATCTTGATCAGCACCGCGTCGCCGGCGCCGTGGCCCCAGGTGTCGTTGATGTGCTTGAAGTGGTCGACGTCCATCAGGAACAGCGCGCTCACCATCTCGTCGTCCGAGGTGCCGACGCCGCGCTTTTCCAGCTGCTGGTGGGTGCGCATGAAGTCCTGGAAGTGACGGCGGTTGTACAGGCCCGTCAGCGGATCGCGCACGCTCTGCTGCTTGAGTTCCAGGTTCTTTTCCTGCAGCTGGGCGTTCGCATGGCGCACCTTGCGGTACAAGAGGCCGACGATCACCGACACCAGCGCCATCACCACCGCCAGCAGCCACCAGACGCGCTGCTGCAGGCGGCGGTTGTCGATCTCGGCCGACTTCACCTGGTTCTCGCGTTCCAGCAGTTCGATCTGGCGCTGGCGCTTGTCGGCATCGTACTTTTCCTGCAGCTCGAGCATGGCCTTCTGGCGGCGCTTCTCGAACAGCTCGTTCGACAGCGTGCGCTCGCGGTGGTAGGCCTTGATGGCGCCGGCCTGGTCGCCGGCGCGTTCCAGGGCGCCGCCGTATTCGGCCAGCACGCTCTGCAGCTCGGGCTTGTCGCCGTTCTTTTCGTAGATCGCCAGGCCTTCCTCGAAGCTGCGCTTGCCCTCGACGATGCGGCCGCTGGCCAGGTAGGCCTGGCCGATGTTCACGCGCGCCGTCGCCACCGCGGTTTCGTCCTTGATGGCGAGCGCCGCCGCCAGCGCCTGCTCGCCGTAGGCGAGGGCGTTGCGGTAGTCGTGCAGCTTCAGGTAGCAGTCGGACAAATTCACCAGCGAGCGCGCCGCCATCGACTGGGCGCCGATGCTGCGCTCCAGGGACAGCGCCGCCAGCTGCGCCTTCAGCGCGCGCTGGATCTGGCCGGTGTCCATGGCCAGGCCGTATTCGGTACCCTTCAAGGTGGCCATGCGGCCCGGCGAATTGATCTTCGCGGCCGCCACATAGGCTTCGTCCAGGGCCTCGAAGCCCTTGTCGTACTCGCGCATCTGCACGTACAGGCGGGTCAGCGAATTGAGCACGATCACCATGTGCACCGGGCTGCCATGCTGGCGCGCATAGGCCAGCACAGCCTGCATCTTTTCCAGCGCGCGCGGGAAGTTGCCGTCCTCGGCAAAGGCTTCGGCCGCCGACACGCCCACGCGCACGCGCACCTCGACGTCGTCGGTGGCGAGGGCGTGGCGCTCGGCTTCCCAGATCAGTTCATGCGAGAGGGCCAGTTCGCTTTGCGCGTACTTGATGTAGCCCTTGCGCACCAGGCCCTTGGCGATGGCGGCGTCGTTCTTTTCGCGGCGGCCGAACGCGATCAGCTCGTCGCAGGTGGCCAGCGCCTTGTCGTCGCGGCCCACCTTCTGGTAGGCCACGCACAGCTCGGCTAGCAGGTCGGCCTTGTCGGCCACGGAACCGGCACGCGCCTCGCCCTCGATCTTGAGCAGCATCGGCAGCGCGCGTTCGGGGATAAAGCGGTTGATTTCGCGGATCTCGGCCAGGCGCTGGTCGAGCGGCACGGGGGCCTCGGCATAAGCGAAGGACGACGTGAGCAATAGCGATGCGAGCAGCGCACACAAGCGCTTCGATGGCTTTTTCGTCTCCCAAACTGCCGGCATAGCTTCCTCGATCTGGTCGTCGCGCCCATGAATGTGACAGGCGCCATCGATTATTATAATCGTGTTGCAAAGTGGAAACACTGCTTTTTTATGCCGTTATCGTAAAAATGCGACGCCAAAACGTCAACGTTGGCGGCAGTATATTCCGCAATGCAGCATGGAAACAAAAAATGGATCGTTCCGCAGAAGGAATATGATTTTGAACATTCATATTGCCATGCAGCACGATCCACGACTCCTTTACACCGCCAGTTGCTGCAGCAAATACAGCCGCTGGTACAGCCCACCCTCGATTGCCATCAGCTCCTCGTGCGGCCCCGACTCCGTGATGCGCCCGTGGTTCAGCACCACGATGCGGTCGGCGTCGCGGATGGTCGACAGCCGGTGCGCAATCGCGATGATGGTTACCCGGCCGCGCACTTCCTCCAGCGCCTGCTGCACGATCTGCTCGGTGGCGCTGTCGATGCGCGAGGTCGCTTCGTCGAGCAGCAGGATGCGCGGTTCGCCGGCCAGGGCGCGCGCAATCGCGATCAGCTGCTTCTGGCCCGAGGACAGGCGCGAGCCGCCTTCGCCGAGCGAGGTCTCGTAGCCGTCTTCCAGCGCCGCGATGAAGCCGTGGGCATGCGCCGCGCGCGCCGCCGCCTCGATCCGCTCGAAGGGCAGGCCGCGCCCCATGTCGATGTTCTCGCGCGCCGACGCCGCCAGGATGAAGGGGTCTTGCGGCACCAGGCCGACCTCGTTGCGGAAGCGCTCGTTGTCGATGCCGGCAATCGGTTCGCCGCAAATCTCGATGGTCCCTTTGCCGTTGTCGCGGTCGGCGCTGTAGTAGCGCAGCAACAGCGACAGCAGGGTCGACTTGCCGCTGCCGGTGTGGCCGACAATGCCATAAAAAGCGCCCTGCGGGATGTCGAGCGAGATGTCGTGCAGGACGTCCTGGCCCGGCACATAGGCGAAACTCAAGCCGCGCACCCGCACCGCCGGCGCATCCGGTGACGCCGCCATGCGCGTGCCGCCGGTCCGTCCGGCCGCGTGTTCGTCGGCGCCCGCTTCGCCGAGCAGGGCTTCCACGCGCGCGCTCGCCACCACCGCCTGCTGCAGGCCGCTGAACTGCATCGTGATCTGGATGAGCGGTTCCACCACGCGCGCGATGTAGCTGATGAAGGCATACAGCACGCCCACCTCCACCGCGCCGATCTCGCGCCGGCCGAAGGTGAAGATCACCACCGCCAGCAGCAGCACGTTCAACAAATCCAGCGCGGGCCGCAGCAGGAAGGCGTTCACGCGGATCTCGGCGATGCGCGCTTGATAATGGCCGTCGTTGGTCTTGGCGAAGCGTTCGCCGAAGCGGCCGGCCGCATTGCTGGCCTGGAGCACGCTCATGCCGCCGATCGATTCCGCCATCTGGCCGTTGATGTCGCTGCGCAGGGCGCGCGCGCGCGTCACCGCCGGCCCGGACAGGCGCTGGTAGAGCCAGACGATGACGATCACCGCCGGCAGCAGGGCCAGCACGATGATCATCAGGCGCCAGTCGAGCCAGGCCATGGCCACCGTGGTGCCGAGCAGGACGATGGTGGAATCGAGGATAGCGAACAGCACCTGGATGTAGAGCTTCTTGACCGCCTCGGTGTCGTTGGTCACGCGCGATACCAGCTGGCCGGTGATGGCGCGGTCAAAAAACGCCATCGGCAGGCGCAGCACGTGGCCATACACCCACTCGCGCAAGCGCTGCACCGAGCGCATCGCCAGGCCGGACAGGCGCACCAGCTGCAGGTAGCGCAGCCAGGTCGAGAGCCAGCCGGTAATCAATATGCCGCCCAGCAGCAGGGCCATGCGGGTCCAGTCGGCGTGGCGCGGCACCAGGTGGTCGTCGATCAGGGCCTTGCCGAGGATGGGGCCGACCACTTCGAGCGCGGCGGCGATGACCAGCCAGAAGCTGGCCCATTTCAGGTGGCCGATGTCGGGCCAGGCGGCGCGGCGCAGCAGGGCGGCGGCGCGCTTGGCTTCGGCGCGGCCCGCCTTTTGGTTTTTTTGATCAGCTTGCATCGATGCTGGCCTCCAGTTGTTGATAGCGCCACTGGCTGGCATACCAGCCATCCAGTTCCAGCAAGGTGTCGTGGCTGCCCGATTCCACCACGCGGCCGTTCTTCAGCACCACGATCAAATCGGCGTTCACCACGGCCGACAGGCGGTGGCTGGCGATGATGGCGGTCAGTTCCGGGCGCGAGGCGCGCAGTTCGTCCAGGTGTTCCAGGATGTTGGTCTCGGTGCCGGTGTCCACCGCCGACAAGGCATCATCGAGCAGCAGCAGCGAGCTGTCGGCCAGCAGCGAGCGGGCGATCGCCACGCGCTGGCGCTGGCCGCCCGAGAGCGTGATGCCCTTTTCGCCGACCGGGGTGTCGTAGCCCTGCGGGAAGCGCAGGATGTCGTCGTGGATGGCCGCCATCTGCGCCGCTTCCTCGACTTCGAGGCGGCTGGCGCCGGGGCGGGCCAGGGCGATGTTCTCGGCGATGCTGGCCGAGAACAGGAAGGATTCCTGCGGCACCCAGCTGGTGGCCGCACGCAGCGCCGCCAGGCGGTAGTCGTGCAGGGCGTGGCCGCCCCAAGTGACGGCGCCGTGCTGGGGTTCGGCCTGGCGCAGCAGCACGCGCAGCAGGGTCGACTTGCCGGCGCCGGTCGGTCCCACCAGGCCCAGGGTCATGCCGGGGCGCAGCGCCACCGATACTTTATCCAGCGCGGGTTGGGAGGCATTCGCATAACGGAAGCTGACTTCGCGCAGCACCAGCGGGCCATCCTGGATGGCGTCGAGGCGGCCTTCGTCGACCACGGTGAGCGGCGCGTCGAGCATCGGCTGCAGGCGCGCCAGGCCGGCGCGGCCACGTTCGATCAGCGACAGCACCCAGCCGGCCGCGAACATCGGCCAGATCAGCTGGCCCAGGTACATGGTGAAGCTGGTCAGGGCGCCGATGGTGAGCTGGCCGTTCCAGACCAGGTAGCCGCCCAGGCCCAGGGTCAGGGTGCTGGCGGCCGTCAAGGTCAGGCCGACCGCCGGCTCGTAGGCCGCTTCCCATTTCTGGGCGCTCAGGCTGGCGGCGGAGGCTTTTCCGGCGAGGTCGCCGAATTGTGCGGCGCTGCGCTTTTCCAGGCCCAGGGCGCGCAGGGTGCGCACGCCGGACAGGGATTCCTGCACGTGGTCATTCAGGTCCGAAAAACGTTTCAGCGAATCGGTTTCGGCGGTGTGGATGTGGCGCGAGATGTACCAGAAGGCCAGGCCCATCAGCGGGAAGGGCAGCAGGGCGATCAGGGCCAGGCGGTAGTCGACACCGAGCAGCATCACGCCCAGCACCATTACCAGGGTCAGGGTGCCGTCGAAGCCGGCCAGCATGGCTTCGCCGGCGGCCATCTCGATGGCGTCGATGTCGTTGGTGCCGAGCGCCATCAGGTCGCCGGTGCGCTGTTTTTGATAGAAGGCCGGGCCCTGGCTCGATAAGCGCGCGTACAGGCGCATGCGCAGCTCGACGCCCAGGCGGTAGGCGGCCGAGTACAGGCGGATGCGCCAGGCCACGCGCAGCACGTAGATCGCCACGCCCAGGGCCAGCAGCTCGGCGATGCCGATCATCAGGTCCTGGCGCGACAAGGTGTGCGCGGCCAGGCCGTCGATCATGGCGCCGACCTTGCGCGGCACCAGGATGCTGCACACCGCCACGCCCACCAGCATCACCGCCGATGCCGCGTAGGCCTTCCAGTGGCGCCGTACGAAACCGGTCACCAGACTCGCTAAACTCATGGGAATTCCTTGCATTGCCGCCCGCGCAAAAGAAAGCGGGCCGAAGCCCGCTAGTTTACTTTCTTTGACCGTGCGGCGCAGCGCGCCTGTCTTTTTCCGACTTCGTGCTCAGCTGTTCTTCTTGCGCCCGCGGCCGCTGCGGATCTCGGTGACCTTTGGTGCGCCGTTCGACGGGTGCGCGAGCGGCGGCGTGGCGTCGACCGGCGCCACTTTCGGCAGCTCGATCTCGACATCCACGTCGACCGGCACGCTGGCGGCAACCGGGTGCGGCATCAGCGGCACGTCGAGGATGTCGCTGGTGGCCTTGGCGATCGGGGTGGGTTCGAGCGGCGGGACGATGCGCGACGTGACGATGGCATCGGCATCGGGAGCCGCATTGGCAACGACATCGACGAGCGGGGCCGGCGCGGCGTCGGGCGGGGGAGCGGCAAGCGATGCGGCGGCCGGTGCGGACGTGGCCTCGGTAGCCGGCGCGGCAGCCGGCGTGGCAGCCGTTACCGTCTCCTGCACCGTCTCCTGCACTGCCGCGACGGCCGATTCCACGGCGTGTGCGGGTGCGGCCAGCGCCGGCGTCGCCACCGGCGTATCCACCCCATACGCTTGCAGCGCCGCACCGCGCAGGCCGGCGGCGATGTTGAACAGCTCCTGGCCGTAGTCGAACACCGTGCGCAGCTGGTGCTGCGACTGGGCGCCGATGGTCAGCAGATCGCGCGGATCGCGCACGGCCAGCAGTTGGCGCATCGCGTTCGAGGAATGCTCGACGGTCGCGCGCGACAGGTCGAGGTGCAGGGTGGCGAGGCGGCTGGTACGGTCGAGCATCCCGTTGCCGTAGGCGCGCAGGAAGGAAAATTGCTGGTCGAGCTGGGTCTGGCGTGCTGCTTGGAACTGTTCTGGAAGTGAGGTCATCGGAATTCCTATCGTTCGGTTATGGCGCACTGCAACATGGCTCAGTGTAGTCCGGTTGCAGAGTGTTGGAAAGCACAATCTGCCTGGGCGCGCCGGCTGTCGTATCCATACAATCTTGCGCTGCAGCATTGTTACAAAGTGACACGCGATTATGCTGGGCAGGCGTAGCGAAGCCGCTACAATGGATTTGACCAGACTCAGGAGGGGCCATGGATCTTGTTGTGCGCAATGCCAGCCTGCCGGACGGACGCACCGGCATCGATATCGCAGTCCAGGACGGCCGCATTGCCGCGCTCGGTCCGGCACTCGCCGTGCAGGCTGCGCAGGAGGTCGACGCCTGCGGCGACCTGGTCAGCCCGCCTTTTGTCGATGCCCACTTCCACATGGATTCCACGCTCAGCTACGGCATGCCGCGCGTGAATGCCTCCGGCACCCTGCTGGAAGGCATCGCGCTGTGGGGCGAGCTGAAGCCGCAACTGGTGCAGGACGCCCTGGTCGAGCGCGCCATGCAGTATTGCGACTGGGCCGTGGCGCGCGGGCTGCTGGCAATCCGCACCCACGTCGATGTCTGCGACGAGCGCCTGCTGGCGGTCGAGGCCCTGCTCGAGGTGAAGCGGCGGGTGGCGCCGTACATCGACCTGCAGCTGGTGGCCTTTCCCCAGGATGGCCTGCTGCGCAGTCCCGGCGCCTTCGACAACCTGAAGCGCGCCATCGCCATGGGCGTGGACGTGGTCGGCGGCATTCCCCACTTCGAGCGCACCATGGCGCAAGGCGCGGAATCGGTGCGCCTGCTGTGCGAATTCGCGGCCGAACAAGGCCTGCGCGTGGACATGCATTGCGACGAGACCGACGACCCGCTGTCGCGCCACATCGAGACCCTGGCCTACGAAACCTGGCGCCTCGGGCTGCAGGGCAGGGTAGCCGGCTCGCACCTGACCTCGATGCACTCGATGGACAATTATTACGTCAGCAAACTGCTGCCGCTGATGCGCGAATCCGGCGTGGCGGCGATCGCCAACCCGCTCATCAACATCACCCTGCAGGGCCGCCACGACACCTACCCCAAGCGGCGCGGCATGACCCGCGTGCCCGAGCTGCTGGCGGCCGGCATCGATGTCGCCTTCGGCCACGACTGCGTGATGGACCCGTGGTACGGGCTCGGTTCCGGCGACATGCTGGAAGTGGCGCACATGGGCCTGCACGTGGCGCAGATGACCGGGCAGGACGCCATGCGCGCCTGCTTCGCCGCGGTGACCGAGACCCCGGCGCGCATCCTCGGCCTGGAAGGCTATGGCCTGGCGCCCGGCTGCCACGCCGACTTCGTGCTGCTCGACGCGCGCACGCCGGTGGAGGCGATCCGCCTGCGCGCCGGGCGCCGCCTCGTGGTGCGGCGCGGCAGGATCGTGGCCGAAGCGCCGGCGGTGAAGCCGGCCTTGCACCTGCCTGGGCGGCCTGGCAATGTCGACTTTCGAATCGGGCGCTGAGCGGTGCGGCGCCGGTGCTATTATCCCCAGCCCATGTAGGTTTTGATCAGTCTTGGCCGAGCCGTGAAAGATATCCAGATCCGCCCCGCCACCAGCGCCGACTTCGACGCGATGTGGACCATCTTCAGCGCCCATGTCGCCGCCGGCGAGACCTATCCCTTCGGCCCCGACACCTCGCGCGACGCCGCCCACGCCTACTGGCTCGGCAGCGGCGTGACGGCGCGCGTGGCCGTCCTCGGCACGCGCATCCTCGGCATGTACCGCGTGGTGCCGAACCAGGTCGGGCGCGGCCACCACGTGGCGAACGCCTCCTACATGGTGAGCCCGACCGCGCAGGGCGTGGGCGTGGGCCGCATGCTGGGCCAGCACAGCCTGGAGGAAGCGCGGCGCCAGGGCTACTTCGCGATGCAGTTCAACTTTGTGGTCAGCACCAACAGCGCCGCCGTCATGCTGTGGAAAAAACTCGGCTTTTCGATTGTCGGCACGCTGCCGAAAGCCTTCCGCCACAAGCGCCTGGGCTACGTGGATGCCTACGTGATGTACCAGCTGCTGGAAGATCCCGACCACTGGCCGACGACCGACGAATGAGCTGCCCTGCGCTCTGTGCGGTGCAGCACGGAAGCGCCATGGCGCGGTGATACGATGAGGAGGTCAACCTGACTTCCTTATCGAAAGTTGCATTCCATGCCGAACCTCGCGCCAGACCAGAACGCCGCCTTCTACGTGGTGCTCAACGCCGGCTCCGGCCATTCCGAGACCGAGCTGCGCTGCTCGACCATCCGCGATGTCCTCGGCGAGGCCGGGCGCACCTGCCATCTCGAGGTCGTGGAAGACGCGGCCGACCTGGCCGACACCGCGCGCCGCATGGCGCAGCAGGCGAAAGACAACAATGGCGTGCTGGTGGCGGCCGGCGGCGACGGCACCATCAACACGGTGGCGCACCAGGCGGTGCTGCAGGGCTGCGTGTTCGGCGTGCTGCCGCAGGGGACCTTCAATTATTTCGGCCGTACGCACGGCATTCCCGAGGAACTCGACGAGGCGGTGCGCTCGCTGCTCACCTCCACCGTGCAGCCGGTGCAGGTGGGCATGCTGAACGACCGCATCTTCCTGGTGAACGCCAGCATCGGCCTGTATCCGGCCCTGCTCGAAGCGCGCGAGCACGACAAGCAGCAGTATGGCCGCAGCCGCGTGGTGGCCATCCTGTCGGCGCTCAAGACCGCGCTGGGCCGGCACCGCGCGCTGCGCATCGCCCTCGAAACCGAAGGGCATACGCGCAAGCTGCGCACGCCCACGCTCTTCGTCGGCAACAACCGCCTGCAGATGGAGCAAGTGGGGATGGAGCCGCTGAAGACGGCGCTCGAAGACGGCGAACTGGCGGCCATCGCGCCGCGCCGCGTGGGCAAGCTGGCCATGCTCGGCCTGCTGCTGCGCGGCGCCCTGGGGCGCCTGGGCGAGGCCGAGAACCTGGTCGCGTTCTCCTTCAAGCGCTTGAGCGTCAAGCACGCCCGCCTGTCACCGCGCCGCACCGTCAAAGTGGCCACCGACGGCGAAGTCACGCGCATGCCGATGCCACTCGAATTCCGCGTCCTCGAAGGCCGCCTCGCCCTCCTCAAACCCCCCACTAATTCCCGCAACCCCGTCTGATTTTAACAACGGGGGTCAGGTCTGCCATCCAGACACGAGCTCTGCCGTTCTGCCTGATTTCACCCGGGGGAAATGCCAGGCTGCGGGGCGCGGTTGGCGCCTACAGCCGAGGCCGTGTCTCGATGGCAGACCTGACCCCCGTTGTTTAATTCACACGCTGTAGGCGGATGCCGAGGAGGTCGATGCGGTTCCAGGGGCCTTGGGTGCCGCCGGCGCCGCTGAAGCTGGCGTTGCTGTCCAGGTAGCTCATGTTGTAGAAGTCGCTCAGGCGCAGGGTGTAGCTGCCTGGGGCCAGGCGCGCGGGCAGGGGCGTCGATAGCACGGCGGGCGTGTGCGTCTTGTCGAACTTCGCATGCGGCAGCTGGACCACGCCCTGGGCCACCGTCTTGCCCTTGGCGTCTACCACCGCCAGCCATTTCACGCCGTTGCTGATGCCCAGGTTGATCAGGTTGGCGCCGTTGTGATAACGGACCTGCACGCGGTAGTCGCCGGCCTGGCCGACCTGGATGTCGCGTACCTCGAAACGGTCGGCTGGTTGGCCCCAGTCGGCCAGGCGCGCGGCGGCGTAGCGGCCGCCGGCGGGCGTTATGTGCAGGTTGCTGTGCATGCGCGCGTCGCTCACTGCGATCTCTTGCGCCGGCGCGGCGCAGCGCGGCAGGCTGTGGTGGCTGCGGTTACCCGAAGCGGTGAATTGCGCCTCGACGGCGTAGCAGGCGTGCGGCGCGATCGCGCGCTCGGTCCAGGCGCCGGCCGGCACCCTGGAGGCGACCAGCTTGCCGTCGCGGTAGATGTTGTAGACCGTACCGGCGCCATTCCCGCCCGTGCCAATCTGCAGCCGGATGCGGCCATCCGCGCCTCGTTCCAGCTTGTCGATGGCGGGTTCGCGCGGTGCGAACACGGCCGGGGATTCCACATACGGATCGGCGTTCACGCGGCGCAGCGTGCTGCCGGCGCCGGCCAGGGCGCCGAGCCGGATCTCGACGCTGTCGCCGTCGCGCAGTCTGGCCCAAGGGATGGTGGCGTTGGCAGGCTTCCCGTTGTGCAGGATGGCCGCGACGCGGTAGTAGCCGTCGCCATTGCCGGCTGTCGGCAGCAGCAGGCGCACGGCGATGCGATGGCCGCGCAGGCGCAGGTTGTGCAGCGTGACCTGGTCGCTGTGCTGGAAGGTCTCGCGGCGCAGCTTGGCGGTGACGAAAGGCGCAAACGTGATGCCCTGGTCCGTGGCATGGACGCCGAACACGTTCTCGACCACCATGCCGAGGTAGGCGCCGACCGACCACAGTTGGCGGCGCGAATTGATCACCGGCCCGATCAGCTCGGGGTGCTGCTCGTCCAGCAGCAGCGGCTGGCCCGACAGCCACTCAAGGTTCTCCATGTTCGAGATGTTCAGGGCCGCGCCGCGCATCAGCGAATCGTAGGCGGCATCGGCCACGCTGGCGTTCTTGCCCAGCGCCGCCGCCTTCAGGCCATAGCCGGTAACAAAAGGCCACATCGCGCGGTTGTGGTAGACCGGCGCGCCTTGCTGCTGGGGCCAGATCACGGGAGGGCCCATCGGGCCGTGCGGGTAGCGCGCCAGGATGCTGCGCGTTTGCTTGTCGTCGGCGATGCCGGTGATGATGGCCAGCGACTGCCCCAGCCAGTCGAACTTGTGCATGGCGGCGTCGTCGAAATGGGCGGCGGTGAGGCTGCTGTACATGCCGGCGTCGGGCAGCCACAGTGTGCGGTTGATGGCGCGCTTCAAGTCGGCCGCCCAGGCCGCGTAGCGCGTGGCGCGCGCCGCGTCGTCCTGCTCGCGCGCCAGCTGCGCCGCCAGCCGCAAGGCCTGGTAATGGGTGGCGTTGGTCGACACCGACTTGGCGCTCGCCATCGAGGCCAGGTCGTCGACGATCCAGCTGGCGTAGCTCTGGTCGCGCCAGTCGAGGAAGCTTTGCTCGCCGGTGTAGAGCCCATCGCGCGGGTCGAAGGCGGCCACGCGGTCGATCTCGATGGTGTTCGACAGCGCCTGCAAGGCTTTCACGGCAAAGGCCTGGCGTTCGGCCGGCGCCAGGGTGCGCAGCACTTCCTCGGCCGCGAAGGCCCAGGTCATGCGGTCGGTGCTGACCGGCCAGCTGCCGCCGCTGCCGGTGTCCTGCACGATCTGCAGGCCGTCCGCGGTGCCCGGCACCTGTGGCGCCTTTGGAATGCCCGCACGCCAGCCGGCGAGCTTGAAGTCGAGCGAATTGCGCACCCGTTGCGGGTCGAGCAGGGCCAGGCCGAGGTCGGCCGCATACGACAAATCGCGCGTCCACACGTAGTGCCACTTTTCGCCGGTCTCGAAGCAGTCGCAGGGAATCGCCGCGCCGGCGTTGTAGTTGCCGTCCTTGATCTCGCGGACGGCGTCCTGGGCCATCTCGCTGCCGGCCAGCGCGAACAGGGCGTCGAAGGCGAGGTTGCCGCTGCGTGTGTAGGGCCGCTCGGCGCTTTCGGCATAGCTGGCATGCTGGGGCACCGGGTCGCGCAGCTGCAGCGTGGTCGAATGGGTATAGCTGCGCAGCGGGGATTGCGGATCGATCAGCGAGAAGCGCGCCTGCTCGGTTTTTCCATCCCAGGTCGGCCAGGCCAGCGTCGCCACGCCCGTGCGGCCGGCGTGCGGATCGGGCGCCGGCGCGGCGGCGGCGTCTTCCAGGCGCGTCACGGTCAGCTGCGGCGCCTGCGGATTGCGCGCGTCGAGCGTGAAGCGGTAGGTGCCGGTGCGGCGCACGAACAGGGTCGCTTCCGGGCCGGCCTGGGTGTCGAGCGCCAGCGTGGCGCCGTCTTTCACGGCCACGCTCTTGCCGGCGTCCGGCACCCATTCCTGCTTCCACTCCTTGTCGCCGATCTTGAAGCCGTGGTTGCCGTGGGTGACCAGGATGTCGGCCTGGTAGATGCCGCCGCCCTGGTGGCGCAAGGGGTGGTCGAGGCCCCAGGCATTGAAGCCGCCGCGTACATAAACGTCCTGGCGCAGCGGGCCCGGATCGGCTGCGACGGCGGCAGCGGTGGTGGTAAAGAAAGCGGCGCCAAGCAGCCAGCGGGATGAAAACATCAATACTCCTGTCAGCGGTATTCGTTGCGTTCGACGATGCCGCGCAAGACATCCTGCCCTTGCAGCATCGGGAAGTCCTGCGGGCGATAAACCTTCGGCCGGGCGAAGCGCAAGCTGCCGATCTGCGCCGCATACGAGGCGCGCGCGGCTTGCACCTGCAGCGCGCGGCCATCGCGCAGTGCGCGCTTGCCGGCCAGCGCCAGCGTCGTCGGCTTGCCCGGTTCGAGCGTGAGCGCGACTTGCGAGCGGCTCTTGTCGGCGTTCAGGTAAGCCATGCGCACGGTGCGCGGCGCCTTGCCGCGCAGGGTAAAGGTCCAGCGCTGGCCGCCCCGGGCGCGGACGAAGTCGACCTCCACCGCCTCGTCCACGCCGAAGGGCAGCACGGCGCCGAAACGTGTCCACTGCCTGGGCACGGCCGGCTCGAACAGCAGGGTGTCGTCGATCAGGTCGGGCCGGAAGCCGACGTAGTCCTGGTAGGCGTTGCGCGCATACTCGGCCACGCTCCACGACTGGGCAAAGGTGCCGGTCAGCTTGAGCTTGCCGCCTGCGTGCGGCAGGGCGTCGAGGTTTTCGCTCATGCTGCCCAGGGTGCCGAGGCCGAGGATCTGTTGTCCCAGGTTCTGCGTGAGCTGCCAGGCCAGGTCCTGGTAGCCGTAGCGGTTCAGGGCGGTGACCGTGAAGCCCGCGTTCCAGCCCCAGATGGTGCCGTTGTGGTAGGCGGCGTCCTTGTGGTGGAAGCCCGGGTTCTCGTGGCGCGGATGGAAGTAGATGTCGTCCTGGCTCAGCGAGGCAATACCGTAGGGGTAGAGCAGCGCCGGCACGCTGCGCTTGAGCACCTGCGCCTGCACGGCGTCGGGCACGAAGTCGCCGAAGGGAATCGAGGACAGCATCAGCGCGTTCGGGCGCAGCCTGGTGTCGCGGCTGCCGTCGGCGCGCAGGCGGTCGGCCACCGTCTTGCCGTCCCAGAAGCGCTGCAGGAAGCTGGCCTGCACCTTGGCCGCCAGCGCCGTCCAGTCACGCGCACGCCGGTCGTCGCCGGCCCAGGCGGCGAGGGTGGCGCCGGTCTGCAGCGCCGTGTGCCACAGGGCCTGGATCTCGACCGCGTGCGGGCCGCGGTCCGACCAGGGCTGGTGGGTCGGGTTCTCGATGCGCGCATCCATCCAGGTGTCCGACGCCGCATGGCGCAGCAGGCCGTCCGGGTCGGTGTAATTGGCGATGGCGCCTTCGAAGTAGGGCACGGCCAGCTTGTACATCTCGGCCGCAAAGGCGCGGTCGCCGGTGTAGCGGATGGTTTCCATCGCCTCGCGCAGCATCCAGGGCGTGCCGTCCACGGTGTTGTAGATGATCTCGTCGGGCGAGACGCGGTTCGGCACGCGGCCGTAGTCCTTGTCGCGCGGTTCCCGCAAGTTCTGGTAGCGCGCGAAGTTGGCCAGCACCGCCTTGGCGTCGGCGAAGTCGCCGGACACCAGCAGGGTGCCGGGCAGGGCGATGAAGGTGTCGCGGCCCCAGTTCTCGCGGAACCAGGGCAGGCCGGCCCAGATGCCGGCGCCGTATTCGTTCACCACGAACATGCGCGCCGAGGCCTTGGCCCAGTTCAGCGCCTTGTCGTAGTGTGGGTCGCTGGTAGCGAGGTAGCTGCGCGTCAGAGCCTCGTAGGTGGCGCGGCGTTCGTCGGCGATGGCGTCGCCTTGCGCCAGGGCGCGCGCGCGCGTGTCGGCTTCTTCGGCGCTGGCGCCGAAGGCGGCGATCACGGTGAACGCGCTGGCCGGCGCCTGCGTCGCCAGCGTCAGGTCCGCACCCAGCGTGAACGGACGGTCGGCGGCGAGCGCCATGAATTGCGTGGCGCCGGCGCCGGGCGCCACGGTCACGATGCCATCGGCCTGGGTGATGGCGCCCGCGGTCTTCAACAGTGGCCTCAGGGCCAGGGTCGTGGTCTGTTGGCTCGTCACGCGCAAGGCCAGCGCATGCCGCTTCGACAGCAGCGCCAGCTCCTCGGTCGCGCCGTTGGCGTAGCGCACGCGGTGGCCCCAGGGCAGCACGTCCTCGCGCACGCCGGCCGCTGTCCGCGCGTTCTGCGCGCCGCCGGCAAAGCTCATGTAGTTCTTGAACACCGTGCCGCTCTTGAAGACATAGCCTTCGCCCTTGTCGTAGCTGCGCGTAAAACCCTCGAAGTAGCCGGCCAGGTTGTCGCCGGCGACGAAGCGCGCCTGCTGGCCGGGCGCGGCCGCGATTGCCATGGCGTCGAAGAAGGCGTCGGCGCCGGGTTTCTCGACGGCGCCGGCGCCACCGAAGGCGCAGGCCAGCGCCAGGGCGATGAGCGAACGCCGCATCATGCGCCCGGCAATTCGACCACGACCACCGACTTCGGCGCCAGTTTCAGTTCCTTGTCCAGCGCGACCTGCTGGCCGGTGAGGATGTCGAGGCCGGCGGCGGCGCCCTTCAGCATCTCCTGGAAGCGCGCGGTCGACAGGGTGGCCGGCTTGTCGGTGTTGTTCATGGCGACCATGATGCGTTTATTCTCGTTGTAGCGGAAGTAGACCCAGGTATTGTTCTCCGGGCCGAACTGCATGGTGCGGCCGCTGTGGATCACGGGTTCGCCCTTGCGCCAGGTGGCGAGCTTGCGCACCAGGTCCTGGGCTGCGCGCTGCTGGGCCGTCAAGCCTGCGCCGGTAAAGGCGTTCACCTTGTCGCCGGCCCAGCCGCCGGGGAAGTCGACGCGGTAGCTGGCGTCGTCGCGGCGCTTGACGGCGCTGGTCATGAGGAGCTCGTCGCCGCTGTAGAACTGCGGAATGCGCGGCATGGTCATCAGGAACACCATGTTCATGCGCCAGCGGCCGAAGTCCTCGCCGACGGCGCTATACATGCGCGCGATGTCGTGGTTGCTGCCGAACAGGACCAAGTTCTGCGGTTCTGGGTAAAGGTAGTCGAGCGAGAGCGTCTCGTAGACGTCGTTCAGGCTGCCGCCTTCCTTTTGCAGGCCATTGCGCATCGCCTGCATCAGCGGGAAGTCCATCAGGCTGGGCAGGTAGCTGATGTAGCCGTCGTGGTTCACCTTGCCGCGCTGCCAGCGCGCCACCACCGGTGGGCGGTTGTTCCACTCTTCGCCCACCATGTTCAGGTTCGGGTACTCGGCCATCAGGCGGCGCGTGTATTCGGTGAGGAAGGCGCCGTCCGAATAGCCGTAGGTGTCGATGCGCAGGCCCGAGAGCTTGGCGTACTCGATCCACCAGATGTTGTTCTGGATGAGGTAGTTCGCCACCAGTGGGTTGGTCTGGTTCAGGTCGGGCATGGTGTCGACGAACCAGCCGGCGGTGAAGTTCTCGCGGTCGGCTTTCGCGCCATACGGGTCTTGCACGGCCACGTGGTGGTGCTGGGTCGGCACGAACTTGCCGCCGAAGTTGATCCAGTCCGGCGTCGGCACGTCCTGCATCCACCAGTGGTTAATGCCGATATGCGACAGCACCACGTCCTGGATCAGGCCGATGCCGCGCTTCTTTGCTTCATCCGACAGGCGCACGAAGTCTTCGTTGCTGCCGTAGCGCGGGTCGATCTTGTAATGGTCGGTGGCGCCGTAGCCGTGGTAGGAGTAGGCCGGCGCGTCGTTCTCGACCAGCGGCGTCGGCCACAACTGGGTGAAGCCCAGGCCGGCGATGTAGTCGAGGCGGTCGATGGCGCCCTGGATATCGCCACCGTGGCGCCCGCCGCCGTTCTTGCGGTCGGCTTGCTCGCGCATGCCGGCCACGTTGTCGTTGCCCGGCAAGCCGTTGACGAAGCGGTCCGGCATGATCTGGTAGATCGCATCGCTCGTGGTAAAGCCCTGGCGCCCTGCGGAGCCGGGCTCGCGCGCCAGCAGGCGGTAAGGATGGCGTTCGCTGCGGCCGTTACCGGTGAAGACGATCTCGAACTGGCCCGGCTTGGCCCCGTCGCCGATCTCGAGGTCGACGAACAGGTAGTTCGTGTTCGGCACCGCGGTGCTCGAGACCAGGCGCACGCCCGGGTAGTCGACGCTCGCCGTCAGCTTGCCGATGTCCTTCCCATGCACCATCAACTGCAAGCTTTTGTGCTGCATGCCGGTCCACCAGAAGGGCGGTTCCATGTGGTCGATGGCGGAGGCCGGATTGGCGGCGTGGGCAGCGCCAGAGAGAGTGAGGGCGACGACAAGGCTGAGGAGGGATGGTCTCATGGCGGACTCGGTGAGGGTAATGGGAGGCGCGCGTAAGCGCTGGCAAGTGAAATCGTAGTTTGGCTACACGTTATGGTGACCGTTGCGTGGGGAACGCCCGGCTGTCTCTCTATTATTGGGCAAGCTTACTATAAGGATGTGGATGCGACAACGCGCACGATGATCTAGTTTAGGTACATACAGTCTCGAAAGACAGATTTCGCCGCTTGACTTCCATCTTCGCGTATTGGACGGAATATGCTTGCTTTTAAGAAACACCTGCGTCCCGTCTTGCTAAATTGCACTTAAATAGTGCATTACCGCACCTGCTTGGTGAAAAGATACGAATTTGTAGTCCGACTACACATGTGCATACCGCGCTCTGTAGCCGGAATACAACGTCTTCTGTTGTTCATTCTATACAATAGCAACATACGCACCGGAATCGCGTAGTGCCGAGCAACTCCCGTTGACAGTGCATCTAGTTTTAATACAGAATTGTTGCCAGAACGTCTAAAAAGACGTTGGAATTGGATCCCGTGCCGTGGCTCTCCAGCTGTTTCCGGGAAATTAAATAAGTTTATTGAGGGGACAAATGAACAACTTCGCAAACAAGCGCGCTGCGAACACGGCAGACCGTGCATTCCCGCTGAGCCCGGTCGCCGCCGGCTGTACCGTTTTCCTGATGGCCCTGGCCGGTAGCGCCTTCGCCCAGGAACAGCAGCCTGTCACGCCAGCCAGCACCACGGCGACCACGGCCGACACCACCAACAACACGCCGAACAGCGCACTGCCGCCGGCCGAAGACACGACCGTCAGCACCACCACCACCCCGGTCGCCACCGTCAAGGTCACCGGCATCCGCCGCGGTATCGAAGCGGCGATCTCGATCAAGAAGAATTCCACCTCGATCGTCGAAGCCATCTCGGCCGAAGACATCGGCAAGCTGCCGGACCAGAGCGTCGCCGATTCGATCGCGCGCCTGCCGGGCGTGTCGGCCCAGCGCGGCCGTACCTCCGGCAAGTCGTCCGACATTTCGGTGCGCGGCCTGGCGCCAAGCTTCAACGGCACCCTGCTGAACGGCCGCGAAATGGCCTCGACCGGTAATGCCCGTTCGCCTGAATTCGACCTGTTCCCTGCCGAACTGATGGGTTCCGTCGTGATCTACAAGACCCCGGACGCGAGCGTCATCGGCCAGGGCCTGGCCGCGACCATCGACCTGCGCACCGTGCAGCCGCTGGACTTCGGCAAGCGCACCGTCGCCGTCAGCTACAAGAAGAGCCAGCTGGGCGTGAAACAGCGCGACGGCCTGCCGGAAGGCGATGGCAAGCGCTACACCCTGTCGTACATCGACCAGTTCGCGAACCGCACCATCGGCGTGGCCATGGGCTTTACCCGCTACGAAGAGATGGGCGGCGGCCAGTCGAAGTTCAATTCCTGGGGCGTTGCCGATTCGGTGAGAGTGCCTGGCTCCGACGTCCCGCTTGCCGTCAAGGTGCCGAACGGCTTCGGCTACGACACCGAACAGAACAGCCACGAGCGCGACGGCGCCTTCGCCTCGCTGCAATACCGTCCGAACAAGAACTTCAAGTCGACCGTCGACATCTTCTACTCGGCTGGTGAGACCGGCCTGAAGAAAACCGGCTTCGAAGCCGGTGTGGCCGGCAACGGCAACGGCTTCTACGAGCGCGTGCACGAGCTGACCAACGCCACGATTTCCAACGGCGTCGCCACCAGCGGCACCCTCATCAACTGGAAAGGTGTTGTCCGTAATCACTACGAAGGCGCGAAAGACGACCTGAAGACGGTCGGCTGGAACAACGAACTGCGCTTCGGCGACTGGACCACGATGGCCGACCTGACCTGGTCGAAAGCCACCAAGCTGGGCTCGCGCTACGAAACCACCGCCGGCACCCTGCCGGGCCAGCAGGATACCCTGAGCTACACCGGCTTCAATGGCGCCAACGTCACCGAAGTGAAATACACCCCGGGCCTGAACTACGCCGACCGCAGTGTCATCAGCCTGACCGATACCATGGGCTGGTCGTCGAGCCTCGCCAACGGAATCTCGCCGCAGGCCGGCTACCTCGGCCAGCCCTACGTCGAGGACGAAGTCAAGGCGATCCGCCTGAACGCCAAGAAGAACGTCGAATGGGGTCCGGTGATCGCCACCACCTACGGCTTCAACTTCACCGCGCGTGACAAGGAGCGTACCGGCCAGGATGGCCGCCTGATGATCATCGGCGGCGATCCGAACGGCTCCGCACAGGTGCCGGGCAGCGCTGTTGCCCCGGCCGGCGCTTCGGGCTTCAACGTCGTATCGTGGGATCCGCGCGGCGCGCTCGGCACGGTCTACGAACTGGCGCCGAAGGTCGACGCCGACATCCTGAACAAGTGGTGGGACGTCAAGGAGCGCATCTCGACCGCCTACGTCATGGGCGACCTGGATGGCGAGATGTTCGGCCTGTCCTACCGCGGTAACGTCGGTGTCCAGGCAATTCACACGAACCAGACCGGCGGCGGTTACCAGGTCGACACCGGCAATTGCGTGGGCAATACCCCTTCGGGCTGCCCGGGCGTGCGCGTGACCGACGGCGACAAGTACTGGGACGTCCTGCCTAGCCTGAACCTGTCGTTCGACCTGAAGAACGACCAGCTGCTGCGTTTCGGCCTGGCCAAGGTGGTATCGCGTGCCAACCTGGACGACCTGCGCGCCGGCCAGAACGTCACGCTCAGCAACCAGCAGGGTGTGTCGATCCTGACCAGCAGCGGCGGCAACCCACTGCTCAAGCCATTCCGCGCCAAGGCGATCGACCTGTCGTACGAGAAGTACTTCGGCAACAAGGGTTATGTCAGCGCCGCGCTGTTCTACAAGAAGCTCGACACCTACATCTTGCGGACTGCGCGCGACTACGATTTCGCCTCGACGATTTCGCCGGAAACCACGCTGCCTCCGGACGGTTCGACGATCGGCCGCTTCACCCAGCCGCAGAACGGCAGCGGCGGCAACATCAAGGGCTACGAGCTGGCAGTCAACCTGCCGTTCTCGATGTTCACGCCTTACCTCGACGGTTTCGGCGTGCTGGTGAATCACTCGGACACCAAGAGCAGCATCGAACTGCCGCGCGACGGCTTCGCCAACGTGACCGGCAGCGCCATCAGCATCCCGCTGCCTGGCCTGTCGCGCAAAGTGTCGAACCTGCGCCTGTACTACGAGAAGAACGGCTTCCAGGTCGCCGCTGCAGCACGCAAGCGTTCGAACTTCCTGGGCCAGGTGTCGGACTACCAGGACAACACCCAGCTGACCTTCATCAAGGGTGAGACCATCGTCGACCTGCAGGCGTCGTATGAAATCCAGAGCGGCTGGCTGAAGGGCACGAGCCTGTTCGTCCAGGCGCAGAACATGAACAATGCACCGTTCCTGGAATACACCGACGACGAAAACAACCCGACCAACCGTGTCGACTACGGCCGTACCTACCACTTCGGCGCCAGCTACAAGTTCTAAGCTGACCTGAACTGAGGTACAGTATCGACCCCTGCCGGGCCCACGCCTGCCAGGGGTCTTTTTTTGACCTTCGGGCGAACACACATGCAGAACCAAGCAATCAAGGACATCGTCATCGTCGGCGGCGGCACCGCCGGCTGGATGACGGCCGCGGCGCTGTCCACCATCCTGAATGGCCGCTACAACATCCGTCTGGTCGAATCCGACGAGATCGGCATCGTCGGCGTCGGCGAAGCCACCATCCCGATGATCCAGCGCTTCAACCGCGTGCTCGGCATCGACGAAGCCGAGTTCATGCGCGCCACCCAGGGCAGCTTCAAGCTCGGCGTCGAGTTCGTGAACTGGGGCCGCAAGGGCGAGCGCTACCTGCACGGCTTCGGGCGCATCGGCCAGGACCTGGCCACCGTGCCCTTCGAGCAGTACTGGCTCAAGATGCGCGCCCTGGGCAAGGCGGCGCCGCTGGAAGAGTATTCGATCACGCGCATGGCGGCAAAAGCCGGCAAGTTCATGCCGGCGCGCCAGGACGTGGCGAATTCGCCGCTGGGCGACATCGCCTATGCCTACCACTTCGACGCCAGCCTGTATGCGCGCTACCTGCGCAAACTGTCGGAGTCGCGCGGCGTGACCCGCGTCGAGGGCAAGATCGTGCGCGCCAGCCAGCGTCCGGGCGACGGCTACATCGAGGCGGTGGAACTGGAAAGCGGCCAGCATGTCGCCGGCGATTTGTTCATCGACTGCTCGGGCTTCCGTGGCCTGCTGATCGAGCAAACCCTGCAGACCGGCTATGAAGACTGGAGCGGCTGGCTGCCGGCCGACCGCGCCCTGGCCGTGCCCTGCGAATCGGTGGCGACGATGACGCCGTTTACGCGCGCCACCGCCCACCAGTCGGGCTGGCAGTGGCGCATCCCGCTGCAGCACCGCACCGGCAATGGCCACGTGTACTGCAGCCGCTACATCAGCGATGACGAGGCGGCGGCGACCCTGCTGGCCAACCTCGATGCGCCGGCCCTGGCCGATCCGCGCCTGATCAAGTTCCAGACCGGGATGAGGAAGCAGGCCTGGAACCGCAACGTGGTGGCCATCGGCCTGGCCGGCGGCTTCCTCGAGCCGATCGAATCGACCAGCATCCACCTGATCCAGTCGGCGATCTCGCGCCTGATCGAGTTCTTCCCGGACCGCGGCTTCCAGGATGTCGAGCGCGCCGAGTTCAATCGCCAGTCGCGCTTCGAGTACGAGCGCATCCGCGATTTCATCGTGCTGCACTACCACCTGAACCAGCGCACCGACTCGCCTTACTGGCTGGCCTGCGCCAACATGGCCATTCCCGAGACCCTGCGCCAGAAGATGGAACTGTTCCGTGCGCGCGGCAAAGTGGTGCGTGTGGACAACGAACTGTTCTCGGAAGTGGGCTGGACCCAGGTGTTCGAAGGGCAGAACATGCCGGTGAACGCGTATAATCCACTGGTCGACGTGCAATCGGAAGCCGATATCGCCGATTACCTCGACAGCGTGCGCGGCGTGATCGCCAAGTGCGTGAGCGTGATGCCGACCCACGAGGAGTACATCGCGCGTCACTGCGCGGCGCCGAAGATGTAGCTGCCGGCTCCTCCAGATAGCGTTTTTCGCAATAGCCCCGGCGCGCTGCGCACGGGGCTGTTTCCGTTCCCAGCCCCTGCCGTTTTCAAATAGTGTCCGCCCGTTCGCGGCGAACGAGTAAACTAGCGGTTTAGTATTGTTTTTCGAAAGTCATCCATGTCAGACACCCCCATCCCATCGTTTTCCGACCTGAACATCCCGGCGCCCATCCTGAAGGCGCTGAAAGACGTCGGCTACGAGACGCCGTCGCCGATCCAGGCCGCCACCATCCCCCTGCTGATGGAAGGCCGCGACGTGCTGGGACAGGCGCAAACCGGCACCGGCAAGACCGCCGCGTTCGCGCTGCCGGTGCTGTCGCGCATCGACACCAAGCAGACCGCGCCGCAGGCGCTGGTGCTGGCGCCGACGCGTGAACTCGCCATCCAGGTGGCCGAGGCCTTCCAGACCTACGCCACGCACATGAAGAACTTCCATGTGCTGCCGATCTACGGCGGCCAGAGCTACGGCCCGCAGCTGCAGGCCCTGCGCCGCGGCGTGCAGGTCATCGTCGGCACCCCGGGCCGCGTGATCGACCACATCGAAAAGGGCTCGCTCGATTTGTCGCAGCTGAAGACCCTGGTGCTGGACGAAGCCGACGAAATGCTGCGCATGGGCTTCATCGACGACGTCGAGCAGATCCTGCAGCAGATCCCGGATGAGCGCCAGATCGCGCTGTTCTCGGCCACCATGCCGCCGGCGATCAAGCGTATTGCGAAAACCTACCTGCGCGACCCGAGCGAAGTGACCGTCGCCGCCAAGACCGGCACCGCCGAGAACATCACGCAGCGCTACTGGCTGGTGGCCGGCATGCAGAAGCTCGACGCGCTGACGCGCATCCTGGAAGCCGAGCCGTTCGACGGCATGATCATCTTCGCCCGCACCAAGCTCGGTACCGAAGAGCTGGCGACCAAGCTGCAGGCGCGCGGCTTCGCCGCCACCGCCATCAACGGCGACATGGCCCAGGTGCAGCGCGAGCGCACCATCGAGCAGCTGAAGAACGGCAAGATCGACATCCTGGTCGCCACCGACGTCGCCGCGCGCGGCCTGGACGTCGAGCGCATCAGCCACGTCATCAACTACGACGTGCCGTCGGACCCGGAAAGCTACACCCACCGCATCGGCCGCACCGGCCGCGCGGGCCGCAGCGGCGACGCCATCCTGTTCATCACCCCGCGCGAGCGCGGCCTGCTGAAAGCCATCGAGCGCGCCACGCGCCAGCCGGTGGCGCCGCTGACGCTGCCGACCGTGAAGGCCGTGAACGACGTGCGCATCGCCAAGTTCAAGGACCAGATCACCGAGACCCTGGCCGCCGGCGGCCTGGACCAGTTCCGTTCCCTGATCGAGGACTACGAGCGCGAGCAGAACGTGCCGGCGGTGGACATCGCCGCCGCCCTGGCGAAACTCGGCCGCGGCGACGTGCCGCTGCTGATCGAGAAGCCGGACCGCGACGCCAAGCCATCGACCTGGGAAGAGCGTCCAGCGCGCACCGACTTCGTCGAGCGCCTGCCACGCGCGCCGCGTGACGCGGGTTGGGAAGAGCGTCCGGCCCGTGCGCCGCGCGATGCCGGCTTCAAGAAGGAACGCGTGATGCGCGATCCGGAGCCGGGCATGGCGACCTACCGCATCGAAGTCGGCCACGCGAACGGCGTCAAGCCGGGCAACATCGTCGGCGCGATTGCCAACGAAGGCAACATCGAGTCGCGCCACATCGGCCGCATCGAGATCTACGACGACTACACCACGCTGGACCTGCCGAGCGATTTGCCGAAGGACCTGGTCGATCACCTGAAGACCGTGTGGGTAGCGGGCCAGCAGCTGAACATCACGCGCGACGGCGAAGAGCCGCCAGCGAAAAAAGCCGCCGGCCCAAAGAAATCCTTCGGCGCCGAACGCCGCATGACCGAGAAGCCGGCCTTCAAGAAGCCGCGCAAATCGTAACTTAAAAACAACGGGGGTCAGGTCTGCCATCCAGACACGGCCTCTGCTGTAGGGTGGACGGGTTCCCCGTCCACGCGTTCGGCCAGCGCCAGCATTACCGGCTGTTATTCAGGTCGTGACGCATGATCGTAGGGTGGGCACTCCGTGCCCACGCGTTACGTGCTCATCCGCGAGCCCGCTGCCGCGACGTTTCGCTCCGCGGCGCTCGCCATCATCGTTGCGCTAACGATGTCCTCTTGGATGCTTCGCCATATGAATACGGCCCGGATTGATTCCGGGCCGCGTTGGTGCATCGTTCCGCGTGGGCACGGGGTGCCCACCGTACTTTATGCCGCTGCCAGCGGCTCGCGTGCAAGCGCGGAAGCCGCCACACTATCCTTCACCAGCAGCCACAGCACGCTCGACACCGCCAGGCAGCCGCCGCAAATCAGGAACAGGACACTCTTGTCCGCCGCGTCCTTCAGCACATAGCCCACGCCCGTGGTTGCCAGCTGCGGCAGCACCACCGACAAATTGAACAGGCCCATGAAGAAGCCCATGCGGCGCTTGTCGACCTGTTCGCTCATGATCGCGAACGGCAAGCTCACCACCGCCGCCCAGCCGATCCCCACCACCGCCATCAGCACGTACAGCGACGCCGCCGAGCGCGCGAACAGGGCGATGCCGAAGTAGGCCACGGCCATGATGCCGATGCAGGCGGCCTGGGTGCGTACGCGCCCGATGCGCGCGCCGAGCGGCGCCAGCACCAGGGCCGGCAGCACGAAGCCGACCACGTTCATGATGGCGAACGAGATCGCGATCAGGTGGCCCGACTGCGCCGCCGACTCGGCCGCGGTGGCGCCCGGCGTTACCACGTGCTGCTGGATGAAGGAGATGATGTAGACGAACATCGCCTGCACGCCGAACCAGCTGAAGGCGTGCGCCGTCCACAGCTTCCACAGCTGCGGCCAATCCGTCGTGGTCGACGCGGTGCTGTCGGCGGCAAGCGACGCCGTGGCCTCGGGCGCCAGCGCGCGCGGCTCCTCGATCAGGAACACGGGTACGATCGAGAACAGCAGCACGATCACCACGCCCACCGAAATGAGCGCATAGTTGTCGATGTAGGCGCCGATCAGGTAGGCCGTCACTCCCCAGAAGCCGGAAATCGTCTGCATCCAGGTGTAGCCGCGGGTGCGCGCCTGGCCTTCCGGCGTGACGTCGGCGATGATGGAACGGGTGGGGTTGAAGCTGATGTTGATCGACAAATCCAGCGTCAGCGCGACGATCACGGCGATCACCAGCAGGTTCGTCACGCCGAACAAATCGGCCACGACTTCGATGCGCGGCAGCAGGAACACCGACAGCGCGGCCAGCGTGCCGCCGATCAGGATGAAGGGCCGGCGCCGCCCGCCCCAGAACCAGGTCTTGTCGCTGATGAAGCCGATGATCACCTGACCCAGGATGCCGGCCAGCGGACCGGCGGCCCACACGATGCCGATCTCGTGGATGTCGAGGTGGTACTTGGTGCTCAGCAGCCAGCTGAGCGCGGAAATCTGGATGCACAGGGCAAAGCCCATGGCCGTGGCCGGCAAGCTGGCCAATGCGTAGAATGGGTTGCTCAGCCGCCGCTGCATATCGAGCATGGTGTCTCCTGCCTTGTTGTTAGTTGTGTTATTTGACTACAAAAGCCCGCCGCGACAGGGCGGACATGCCGATTCTACTATGTCAGTGCCTGATTGACACTCGGAAAACACCATGTTATTTTGCTACAAATTATCCTGCAACCCGCCCGTCCACCCGGCCTCCCGGACGGGAACGCTCCCCGCCACTCTTCACCTGTCGCGCTGACCAGCCGGCATCGGGTCATGGCGCGGCGTTTGCCACATACAGAGAGCCTGGCTGGATAGCCGGGCCGCTTGGGGACATCGATGGACATGCACACCAACGCGCTCACGAAGCCGCGCCTGTCGTTCTGGCAGCTGTGGAACATGAGCTTCGGCTTCTTCGGCATCCAGTTCGGCTTCGCGCTGCAGAACTCGAACACCAGCCGCATCTTCTCGACCCTGGGCGCCAACCCCGACGACCTGGCGCTGTTCTGGCTCGCCGCACCGGTCACCGGCCTCCTGGTGCAGCCGGTGATCGGCTACATGAGCGACAACACCTGGCATCCGAAGTGGGGCCGGCGCCGCCCGTTCTTTTTCATCGGCGCCTTCCTGGCGGCGATCGCCCTGTTCCTGATGCCGAATTCCTCGGCCCTGTGGATGGCCGTGGCCGTGCTGTGGATGATGGATGCCGCCATCAACGTGTCGATGGAACCCTTCCGCGCCTTCGTGGGCGACAAGCTCGACCCCTCGCAGCAGACCGCCGGCTACGCGATGCAGACCTTCTTCATCGGCTGCGGCGCGGTGATCGCCTCGCTGCTGCCGGCCATCTTCACCCACTTCGGCGTGTCGAACGTGCCGGTCGACGGCATGATTCCCGACACCGTGCGCTACTCGTTCTACGCCGGCGCCGTGGTCTTCATGGTCGCCGTCAGCTGGACCGTGTTCACCGCCGACGAGTTGCCGCCGCCGGACCTGGCCAGCTTCCAGCACGAGCGCCAGCAGGCGCGCCACATCGGCACGGCGCTGGTCGAGATCGTCGGCGGCTTCGGCAAGATGCCGAAGACCATGGTGCAGCTCGCCTTTGTGCAGTTCTTCACCTGGATCGCGCTGTTCGCGATGTGGATCTACACCGGCAGCGCGATCGCCGATGCGGTGTGGGGCACGCGCGACGCGCAGTCGGCCGCCTTCCAGGACGCCGGGAACCAGGTCGGCATCATGTTCGCGGTGTACAGCGGCGTATCGGCGCTGGCCGCCTTCATCTTGCCGGTGTTTGCGCGCGCCACCAGCCGCAAGGTCGTGCACTTCGTGTGCCTGGCCATCGGTGGCCTGAGTTTGGCGAGCATCGCGCTGGTCGATTCGAAGGAGATGCTGATGCTGCCGATGGTCGGCGTGGGCATTGCCTGGGCCTCGATCCTGACCATGCCGTATGCGATCCTGGCGGGCTCGCTGCCGGCCAAGCGCATGGGCTACTTCATGGGGCTGTTCAACTTCTTCGTGGTGATTCCGCAGATCGTCAGCGGGCTGCTGCTGGGCTATGTGACGCGCGAGTTCTTTGGTGGGCATACGGTGCAGACGCTGGTGCTGGGCGGCGCGTGCATGCTGGTGGCGGCGGTGTTGACGCTGCTGGTGACCGATAAAGCACCGAACCAGGCCTGATTGGGCGGGGACCGATAACGAATTAGCTTGCGCCGCGATTCTGGCGCCTGTCGTATCGTAACGTTTTGTTAATAAACGAACCCATACACAGGAGCCAAGCATGACCATCCAGACCGTGGCCACCACGCCGTTCGCCGGGCAGCGTCCCGGCACCTCGGGCCTGCGCAAGAAGGTCCTTGAATTCCAGCAGCCGGGCTACCTCGAAAACTTCGTCGAGGCCATCTTCCTGACCCTGGGCGACCTCACCGGCCAGACCCTGGTGCTGGGCGGCGATGGCCGCTATTTCAACCGCAGCGCCATCCAGACCATCCTGCACATGGCGGCTGCCCACGGCGTCGGCCGGGTGCTGGTCGGGCAGGGCGGCATCCTGTCGACGCCGGCCGTCAGCTGCGTGATCCGCAAGCACGGCGCCTTCGGCGGCATCGTGCTCTCGGCCAGCCACAATCCGGGCGGCCCGGACGGCGACTTCGGCATCAAGTACAACATCGGCAACGGCGGCCCGGCCCCGGAAAAGATCACCGAAGCGATCTACTCGCAAACCCAGGGTTTGCTCAGCTACCGCATCAGCGACGCGCCGCCGGTGGACCTGGATGTCATCGGTGGCACCCAACTCGAAGGCATGACGGTCGAGGTGATCGACCCGGTGGCCGACTACGCCGGGCTGATGAAAGGCCTGTTCGACTTCGACGCCATCCGCGCCCTGTTCGCGCGCGGCTTCACGATGCGCTTCGACGGCATGAGCGCCGTCTCCGGCCCGTATGCGAAAGCGATCATCGAAGGCATGCTCGGCGCCCCCGCCGGCACCGTCATCAACGGCGCACCGCTGGAAGACTTCGGCGGCCACCACCCCGACCCCAACCCGGTGAACGCCGCCGAACTGGTGGCATTGATGAACGGCCCCGACGCGCCGGAATTCGGCGCCGCATCCGATGGCGACGGCGACCGCAACATGATCGTCGGCCGCGGCATCGCCGTCACCCCTTCGGACAGCCTGGCCATCATCGCGGCGAATGCCACGCTGGCGCCGGGCTACGCCGCCGGCATCAAGGGCATCGCGCGCTCGATGCCGACTTCCACCGCCGCCGACCGCGTGGCCAGGGCGCTCGGCATTCCCTGCTTCGAGACCCCGACCGGCTGGAAGTACTTCGGCAATCTGATGGATGCCGGCATGGTCACCCTGTGCGGCGAAGAGAGCTACGGCACCGGGTCGGATCACGTGCGCGAGAAGGATGGCCTGTGGGCCGTGCTGTTCTGGCTGAACATCGTGGCCGCCAGCGGCAAGTCGGTGAACGAACTGGTGAACGAGCACTGGGCCCGCTTCGGCCGCAACTATTATTCGCGCCACGACTACGAAGCGGTGGATGCCGGCGCCGCCGACGCCATGATGAACGCGCTGCGCGAACAGTTGCCGGCGCTGGAAGGCCAGGCGCTGGGCGACTACAAGGTGTCCGTCGCCGACGATTTCGTCTACACCGATCCGGTCGACCATGCGGTGGCGTCGAAGCAGGGCGTGCGCCTGGTGATGGAAGACGGCTCGCGCATCGTGTTCCGCCTGTCCGGCACCGGCACCGAAGGCGCCACCGTCCGCGTCTACCTCGAGCGCTACGAGGCCGATCCAGCGCGCCACCACCTGGAAACCCAGGAAGCCTTGTCGAACCTGGTCGCGATTGCCGACAGCGTGTCCGGACTGCGCCAGCGCACCGGCCGCCAGCAGCCGAGCGTGATTACCTGATCCACCACCCACCACAGGAACCCTTGCATGAAACTACCCGCACTTGCCGCTGCCCTGACGATCGCGTTCACGCCAGCAGTCCACGCCCAGGCCCCGGTTGGCATCGCCGCCCCCTGGGCTGGGCCGGCCAAGCCCTTCGCCTGGGAGAACGCGACCGTCTACTTCCTGCTGACGGACCGCTTCAACAACGGCAACCCGGCCAACGACTTGGCCTATGGCCGGGCCAAGGATGCGGCGGTGCTGCGCGGTTACATGGGGGGCGACCTGGCCGGCGTCACGGCCAAGATCAAGGAGGGCTACTTCACCGACCTGGGCGTGACGGCGATCTGGATCACGCCGCCGGTCGAGCAGATCCATGCCGGCACCGACGAGGGTACCGGTAAAAGCTATGGCTTCCACGGCTACTGGGCGCGCGACTTCACGGCGATCGACGCCAACCTCGGCACCGAGGCCGACCTGCACGCGCTGGTCGATACCGCGCACGCGGCCGGCATCCGCGTGCTGCTCGACGTGGTGATGAACCACACCGGCCCGGTCACCGCCACCGACCCGGTGTGGCCGGCCGACTGGGTGCGCACTGGCCCGACCTGCACCTACAAGGATGCGCGCACCACCATGGATTGCACGCTGGTGAAGAACCTGCCCGACATCCTCACCGGCAGCGACAAGCCGGTGGCGCTGCCGCCGATGCTGGCGGCGAAGTGGAAGAAGGAAGGGCGCTACGAGCGCGAAGTCAAGGAGCTGGACGACTTCTTCAAGCGCACCGGCTACCCGCGCGCGCCGCGCTACTACCTGATGAAATGGCACGCCGACTGGGTGCGCAAGTACGGCTTCGACGGCTTCCGCGCCGACACCGTGAAGCACACCGAGCCGGGCGTGTGGAAGGAACTCAAGCACGTGGCCAGCGCCGCCTTCGAGGACTGGAAGCGCGCGAATCCCGGCAAGAAGCTGGGCGACACGCCGTTCTACATGACGGCCGAGGTCTACCACTACGCGCTGCAGCACGGCCATTCGTATGACCTGGGCGACATGAAAATCGATTACCCGGCCCAGGGCTTCGACAGCATGATCAACTTTGCGATGAAGACCGACGCCAAGGACAGCTACGAGACCCTGTTCAGCGCCTATTCAAAGGCGCTGCATGGCCCGATGAAGGATTCCTCGGTGCTGAACTACCTCAGCTCGCACGACGACGGCGAACCCTACGACGCCATGCGCGAGCGCCCCTACGAGAGCGCCACCAAGCTGCTGCTGGCGCCGGGCGCCGCCCAGATCTACTACGGCGACGAAACCGCGCGCCTGCTGAAGGTGGAAGGCGCCGAAGGTGACGCCACGCTGCGCTCGTTCATGAACTGGGACGAGCTGGCATCGAACGCCCAGCGCGGCTTGAACCGCGTGCGCGACGTGCGCGAGCACTGGGCCAGGCTGGGCCGCTTCCGCCAGGCGCATCCAAGCGTGGGCGCCGGCGTGCACCAGATGATCCAGCACCACCCCTACGTCTTCAAGCGCACGTACGAGACGAAGGACGTGACCGACCGCGTGGTGGTGGCGCTCGGCCTGCCGACGGACAAAGCGACCGCCGTGCCGGTGACGGGCGTGTTCATGGACGGCCAGACCGTGCGCGACTGGTACTCCGGCAAGACCGCGGTCGTCAAGAACGGCAAGGTCCAGTTCGATGCCCGCAATGCCGTGGTGCTGATCGGGCAATGATCTTGTGAGGTCTGCGTGGGCACGGGGGCGCCTGGCGCGGCCCGGGCATGCGTCTCGATCGACCGCGATGTAGGGTGGACGGGTCTCCCGTCCACGCGTAACACATGCCCACTGCTACCGCCCCCACGTCACCAATCCGTCACGCAGCCGTCACGGCTTAGTCATTTTGCAAGGTTAATGTTCGGGTCATTCCAACCGACCCATGACCTTGCTCGATGAATCCCACCCCAAGCTTCAAACGCCCCACCTCCCTGCGCCCATCGCTGATCGCCCTGGCCACCGCCGCCCTGTGCACTTCGCTGGCGCACGCCGCCCCGGCCGAGGATACGCCGGCAGCGCCCGACGCACCGGCCATCCAGGACACCACGCCGCCCGGCGCCCTTGCCACCGTCGAGATCTCGACCCGCAAGACGCGCTCCACGGTGGCGATGTCGGGCACCGAGATCCAGAAGGTGATGCCGGGCGCGAATCCGCTGAAGGCTTTGCAGGCACTGCCCGGCGTGAGCTTCCAGACCGCCGACCCCTGGGGTAACAACGAGCAGAACCTGTCGCTGTTCGTGCACGGCTTCAATGGCCAGCAGCTCGGCTACACCATGGACGGCGTGCCGCTCGGAGACCAGCAGTACGGCAACTACAACGGCCTGGCGCCGCAGCGCGCCCTCACCAGCGAAAACGTGAAGAGCGTGGTGCTGGCGACCGGCGCCGGCGACCTGGGCACGCCCTCGACCAGTAACCTGGGCGGCACCATCGAAACCTATTCCAGCGACCCCTCGAGCCGCCGCAACGTCAACCTGCAGCAGACCCTGGGCAGCCACAAGGCCAGCCGCAGCTTCGTGCGCTTCGATTCGGGCGACCTGGGTGGCGGCAACAGCTTCTACCTGTCCGGCCTGCACCACGAAGCCAAGGCCTGGGACTTCAACGGCAAGCAAAGCAACGACCAGTTCAACGCCAAGTTCGTGCACCAGGGCGAGCACGGCAAGCTGACCGTGTTTGCCGACTGGTCCGACAAGACCGAGCCGAACGAGGATTCGACCCTGCACCAGGCCGGCCTGGCGTCGCCCTACACGCGCCCCTTCCTGTACCCTGACTTCGCCGCCGCATTGGCCTACCTGGATGCGAGCGGCGCGCCGCCGGCCGCCCTGGGCGCCAACTTCCGCAACTACTACAGCGACGCCCAGCGCACCGACAAGCTGGCCTACGTGAAGTACGAGGCCTACCTGGGCGACAGCGCCACCTGGAGCAACCAGTACTACTTCCACCACAACGACGGCGTCGGCGTGGTGGCCGGCCCGATCAACCAGGCCGGCCTGCCGGCGCTGTTCAGCGCCTACTTCCCGAACCAGGATCGCAAGCAGGTATTCGGCAATTCCGGCTACGCCACCCGCACCACCGAGTACAAGATCAACCGCCAGGGCGCGACCTCGACCCTGCGCTGGGACCTGGGCGAGCACCGCATCCAGGCCGGCCTGTGGTTCGAGCATAACAATTCCGGCGCCTACCGCCGCTGGTACGCGCTCGACGTGAACAACCCGAGCACGCCCTACCAGCGCCCATCGAATCCGCTGATCACCCAGTACGGCAGCGACATCGACAACAAGGTGGTCCAGTTCCACCTGCAGGACGAATGGAAGCTGCGCCCGGACCTCACGCTGCAGGGCGGCTTCAAGTCCAGCCTGCAGTTTGCCGAAGGCCTGTTCCCGGTGCAGCAGCTGGCGGCCACGCTCCCCGGCGGCTCGCTCGGCCTGCCGGAAGGGAAGATCACCACCAAAAAATGGTTCCTGCCGCAGCTGGGCGCGCGCTGGGACATCTCCGGCACCGACCAGGCCTTTGCCAACATCCAGAAGAACATGCGCCAGTTCGTGACCTACGGCGGCGGCGGCAATTCGCCATGGAGCCTGTCCTCGCAGCCCGCCTTCGATTATTTCAAGGCCACGGCGAAGCCGGAAACCGCGCTGACCTACGAGCTGGGCCTGCGCACCTCGCGCCAGCTCGCTGCCGGCCCGCTGACGGGTTTCGACGGCCAGCTCAGCGTCTACCACGTGAACTTCAAGGACCGCCAGCTGGCAATCAGCACCAACACGATCATTACCTCGTTCGCCGGCGGCACCACCATCCTGTCGAACGTCGGCAGTGTGAAGACCGACGGCGTCGACCTCGGCGCCACCTTCCACTTCGGCCGCGCCTTCAGCTTCTACGACGCGGTCTCGTACAACCGCTCGAAGTACCAGGACAGCTATTCGACCGTCACCAGCGCGGGCACGGTCGTGGTGCCGACCGCGGGCAAGACGGTGCCGAACACGCCGGAGTGGATGAACAAGTTCATCGCCACCATCAAGCCGGGCGCCGGCATCGAGGTGCAGCTGCAGGGCGACTACGTGGGCCGCCGCTACGCCACCTATACCAACGACCTGGACGTGGCCAGCTACTTCCTGCTCGGCCTGAACGTCTCTGGTAAAGTGCCGTTCGAGACCGGCTTCCTGAAAAACCTGCGCTGGAGCGTGAACGTGACCAACCTCGCCGACCGCAAGGGCGTGCTGCAGCCGAACGTGGGCCAGGCCAGCGGCAGCTACGCCACCTACCCAATCGCGCCGCGCATGGGCTTCATCACCCTGAAGGCGGATATCTGATGGCGCGGGTGTTACCTAGCAATCCGGGCCGGCGCCTGCTGGCGCGCGGCCTGGGCGGTGCGCTGGCGCTGGCGGCGCTGCCCCGGCTGGCCTACGCGCAGCCAGCCGCCGCCGGCGCCACGAAAGCGGCGCCCACGCTGTACGCCCACCGCGGCGCCAGCGCGCTGTTCCCGGAACATACCCTGGCGGCGTATGCCAGGGCGATCCAGGACGGCGCCGACTTCATCGAGCCCGACCTGGTGTGCACCAGGGACGGCGTGCTGGTCGCGCGCCACGAGAACGCGATCACCGACACCACCGATGTCGCCGCGCACCCGGAATTCGCCGGCCGCAAGACGCGCAAGACCATCGACGGCCAGGCCCACGAGGGCTGGTTCGTGTCCGACTTCACGCTGGCCGAACTGAAGACGCTGCGCGCGGTGGAACGCCTGCCGAAGATGCGCGGCACCGCCGGCGACGGCCGCTTCCAGCTGCTCAGTCTTGAAGAGATCATCGATTTCGTGGCGGCCGAAGCGGCCGCGCGCGGGCGCAGCATCGGCCTGGTTCCGGAACTGAAGCACTCGACCTGGTTCGGCGCCGCCGGCCTGGGCCTGGAAGAGCGCCTGGTATCGACCCTGAACGCCCATGCCTACACGCGCCACGCACCGGTGACGGTGCAGTCCTTCGAAACGGCCAACCTGAAGGCGCTGAGGAAGCGCATCGGCCGCGCGTCGCACATCCGCCTGGCCCAGCTGGCGGTGGCGGGCGGGCGCCTCGATGCCCTCAAGCCGGCCGACGTGGCGCTGGCCGGCGGCAGCCTGACCTATGGCGAGATGGTGTCGGCGCGCGGCCTGCGCGAGGTGGCCCGCTACGCCGACGTGATGGCGCCGGTCCACCGCGCGGTGATCCCGCTCGGCGCGGACGAGCGCCTGGGCAAGCCGACGGCGCTGGTAACGGACGCGCAGCGCGCCGGCCTGGAGGTGGTGGTGTGGACCTTCCGTCCCGAGAATGCCTTCCTGGCCGCGGACTTCCGCAACGGCGAAGCGCCGGAAGCGCGCAACGAAGCCGGGTCGGTCGCGGAAATCCGGCGCTATCTCGAGACCGGCATCGACGGCCTGTTCTCGGACGACGTGGCGCTGGCGCGCAAGGCGATCGGCGGCTGAAACGCGCCGCGCCGCTTCGCGCCCGGCGGAAAAATCTGCAAAGACCCGCAGCCGTCAGTGGCGCTGGCGTGCAAGGCAATCGAAGGCTGAACGCGCTGCGCCGCTGCGCGCCCAACGGAAAAATGCGCAAAGACCCGCAGCCGTGAGTGGCGCTGGCGCGCAAGGCAATCGAAGGTTGAACGCGCTGTGCCGCTGCGCGCCCAATGGAAAAATGTGCAAAGACCCGCAGCCGTGAGTGGCGCTGGCGCGCAAGGCAATCGAAGGTCGAACGCGCTGCGCCGCTGCGCGCCCGACGGAAAAATCTGCAGAGACCCGCAGCCGTCAGTGGCGCTGGCGCGCAAGGCAATCGAAGGCTGAACGCGCTGTGCCGCTGCGCGCCGGACGAAAAAATCTGCAAAGACCCGCAGCCGCGACCGTACGGTGGGCACCCCGTGCCCACGCGGAACGGCGCATGGTGACAGCGCGGTTCCACATACACCCTGCGCACGTCGAACCGTATCGAATGATCACTCGATACGCCAGCACCGGTCGAACGCCATGGCGGGAACCCGGCCAACATTGCGGCACGTTCCGCGTGGGCACGGGGTGCCCACCGTACGGTCAGCAGGCGCCGTCTTCACTGCATCTGCAAGGCCTCCACGGTTAGCGGGCGCCGTCTTCACTGCACCTGCAAGGCCTCCACCAGCACCCGCCCTTCGCTCGCCGCCGGCGGCCGCAGGCGCAGCAGGTTCGCCAGCGTCGGCGCGATGTCCACGGTTTCCGCGTACTGCCCGTAGTAGCCCGGCTTGACCCATTTGCGCCCGCTGATCACGAGCGGCACATTGGTGTCGTAGGCATACGGCGAGCCATGCGAAGTGCCGCTGCTGCCGCTGCTGAAATACCAGTTCGGCTTGTTCACCACCACCAGGTCGCCCGACAGCGCGCGGTGCCAGGCGCGGCGCATCAGCACGCCCATGCGCGTGCTGCCTACGGCATCGGCCTCGAACTGGCTGCGCGTGAACACCTCGCCCACGCCTTCCTGGGCGCGCAGGAAGGCGGCTGCCGTGTTCTCGACCTCTGCGCGCGACATGCCCAGCTTGTCGATGGCCGCGTAGTCGAGGTGGAAGTTCGGCGCCGACTGGGCGATCACCAGCTTCTCCGGGCCATACTTGGCGGCCAGCGCCACGTTCAGCGACGCCACCAAGGCACCCGCATTGATGCGGCCGGCGTCGCCCTTGGCCGCCTTGACGAATTCTGGCGTGTTCGGAAAGCCGTGGTCGGCGGTGAGCACCACCAGCACGTTGCCGGCGCCGAGCTTGCGGTCGAGGTAAGCCAGGAAATCGGCCAGCATGCGGTCCAGGCGCTGCAGGTGGTCGTGCGACATCTTGCTTTCCGGGCCGTAGGCATGGTTGATGTAGTCGTGCGCCGACAGGCTCACGCCCAGCAGGTCGGTGACGCCGGCCGTGCCGCCCAGGCGCTCGCCCTCGACCGCCGCGCGCGCGAATTCCAGCGTCAGTTCGTCGAGGAAGGGGCTGGACTTCAGGCGGTTGTAGTAATCGGCGTCGGTGTTGCCGCTGTCGCTGTAGAAGGAGAAGGGGAAGCGGTTCGGCGAGCTGGGCGTGGCCGGGAACAAGTCGTCGGGCGCGTCGCCGGCGTAGGCCGCATCGGCCAGCAGCGGCTTCCAGGTCTTGCCGTAGTAGCGCTCTTGCGGGCGCGCGGCCTGGTAGTGCTGCACCCATTGCGGGTGGGCCGCCATGTAGTAGGTGCTCGACGCGAAGTTGCCGGTCTTGTCCATGTACATGTAGGCGGTGCCGGTCTTCCCGGCCAGCAGGATGGCGCCACGGTCCTTGCCCGACACGGCGATCACCTTGGCGCGGTTGCCGCTGGCGTAGCGCAGCTGGTCGCCCAGGGTGTCCACGCGCAGGCGCGCGGGCGAGGTGCCGTCGCTCGCCCTGGTCTCTTCGCCGATGTAGCTGTGATTAGTGTCGTCGGTGCAGTAGACCTGGTTCTTCGATACCGGGTCGATCCAGTTGTTGCCGATGATGCCGTGCTGGTAGGGATAGGCGCCGGACAGGATGGCTGCGTGGCCGACCGCCGTCACCGTCACGCCATGCGCCTGGTGGGCATTGCCGTACACGGCGCCTTCCTCCATCAGCCGGCGCAGCCCTCCCTGGCCGAACTGGCCACGGTAGCGCTGCAGCTGCTCGGCCGGCAGGCCGTCCACGGCCAGCACCAGCACCAGTTTCGGCGCGGGCTTGTCGGTCGCGGCGTGCGCGGTGCTTGCCGCGAGCAGGGAAAGGGCCAGCAGGCGCCTGGCGAAGGAGGGCAGTTCACGCATGGGACAGGATGGAAAAAGTAGTCGACCGGTCATCGTAATGACGGCATGTGACGCCAGCATGACAGGCCCGGCACGGTAGGGCGCCGGCTTTCACGTGCATCCTGAAACTCGACTAGACTTTACCTATCCGACCACATGAGGACCGCCATGATGCCTGCCTTCCCCCACCGTGTTGCCCGCTTCGCCTGCGCGGCAACGCTGACCGTCCTTGCCGCCGGCGTCCACGCCGCACCCGCCAGCGAACCCGCCTACGGCCCCGAACTCGAAGGCTTCGACTACCCGGCGCCGGTCAAGCAGTTCAATTTCACCTCGCAAGGCGCGAAGCTGCACATGGCCTACATGGACATCGCACCGCAGGGCAAGGCGAATGGCCGCACCGTCGTCCTCATGCACGGCAAGAATTTCTGCGGCGCGACCTGGAAAGCGAGCATGGACGCCTTGAGCGGCGCCGGCTACCGCGTGGTGGTGCCGGACCAGGTTGGCTTCTGCAAGTCGAGCAAGCCCGCACATTACCAGTACAGCTTCCAGCAGCTGGCCGAGAACACGCGCGCCTTGCTGGATTCGATCGGCGTGAAGGGCGCCACCATCCTCGGCCACTCCACCGGCGGCATGCTGGCCACGCGCTACGGCCTGATGTTCCCGCAGCTGACCGAGCAGCTGGTGCTGGTCAACCCGATCGGCCTGGAAGACTGGAAGGCGCTCGGCGTGCCCTCGCTCGGCGTGGATAAATGGTACCAGCGCGAATTGCAGACCACAGCCGAGAAGATCCGCAACTACGAGAAGTCCACCTATTACGTAAACACCTGGAAGCCTGAATACGAACCCTGGGTGCAAATGCTGGCCGGGATGTACCGCGGCAAGGGCAAGGAGATCGTGGCCTGGAACTCGGCCCTGCTGTACGACATGATCTACACCCAGCCGGTGGTCTACGAATTCCCGCTCCTGAAGATGCCGACGCTGCTGCTGATCGGCCTGAAGGACACCACCGCCATCGGCAAGGACGCGGCGCCGGAAGCCCTGCGTCCGCAACTGGGCAAGTACCCGGAGCTGGCGCAGAAGACGGTGAAGGCGATCCCGAAGGCGACCCTGGTTTCTTTCCCGGAGATGGGCCACGCGCCGCAGATGCAGGATCCGAAGGTCTTCCACGAGGCGCTGCTGAAGGGCCTGGCCGCGCCGAGGTAAGCCGGGCGCCAGGGGCGGGTCCTTGCTGTATCATCCCGCCCCTGAACACGAAAGCCGCATATGCTCATCATCACCATCAAACAGGGCAAGGAAAAGTCCATCCTTGCCGGCGACCCCTGGATCTACCTGTCCGCCATCGAACGCGTGGACGGCAAGCCGCAGGAGCGCAACAAGCCGGGCAGCACCGCCATCGTGCAATCCTCGGCGCGCAAATTTTTGGCGCGCGCCGCCTACAACGCCAAGTCGCAGATCGCCGCGCGCGTGTGGACCCTGCGCGAGGACGAGCCGGTCGACCACGCCCTGGTCAAGCGCCGCGTGCAGGCCGCGGTCGAGCGCCGCGCGCAGGCGCTGCAGGGCGCCGATCCGCAGGCGCTGGTGCAGCTGGTCGATGGCGAAAAGGATGGCTTGCCTGGCCTGCTGGTGCACGGCTATGGCGGCGCGGATGGCTACCTGGTGTGCCAGTTCAACGCCGCCGGTGTCGACTTGTGGAAGGTGGCTGCGGTGCAGGCGCTGATCAAGGCCACCGGCTGCAACAACGTCTTCGAGCGCTGCGACGAGCTGCTGCGCAAGGGCGAGGGCCTGCCCGTGATCTGGCGCGCGCTGGCCGGCGACGAGCCGCCGCAGCGCCTGATGGTGCGCGAGGGTGGGCGCCTGGTGCCGACGGATATCCGCACTGGATTTACCTACCCGCGCTGACCGGCTCCGGATCCCAGTCCGGATTGCGCGGGTGCGGATTACAGATGCGTTTGACGTGCATGGTGGACTCGCGCGTAGCCGCCCTCCCTATCAATATTGCCAGCTTGACGGCCGCTGCCGCATATCGGCAGCGCGCGGCGACATGTCGCAGGCTTGAAAAAAAGTCAATTTTCATGCTAGCGTACGGCCCTCATCCATTGGAGGCCCCATGATTCGTCGCACCGCTTTGCTGTCCGCCCTGACCTTGTCCCTGCTGCTGTCCGCCTGCAGCAAGAACAAGGACGATACCGCCGCCGCTGCCCAGGCCGAGACCGCGGCGCAAGCCGAGGATGGCAGCGAGGCCGCCGAAGCGCCCGCGCCCCGCATGAAATACTGGCACGTCCTCGGCCCGATGCTGGCCGGCAGCTATGGCGGCGCGTGCGTGGACAAGGCCGACATGGGCAAGGTGGATGGCGCCATTACCGTGGGCGCCGACGGCAAGGCAGCGTCGAAGGGTATCGACGTCGATTTCCGCGAGGCCGCGAAGATCAGCCTGATGCGGGCAGGCGACGCCAAGGGGGGATATGGCACGACCGCGGCCCTCTTCATGCCTTCGGAAGACGATGGGGTCCTGAGCCTGTCCTCGCTCGGCGGCGGCACCGCGACGCTCGTGCGCGGCGAGCAAGGCGTCGTGTGCAGCAACGCCGGCGGCACCGACAGGATCAACAGCCAGCCGCTGCACCAGGCGCTGGCCAGCCTGATCGACGGGAAGAAGCAGACGCTCTCCTGCGTCGACACCAAGAACATCATGACGCGGCGCGACGTCGACGTCGCGATCGATGGCAGCGTGCTGAAGATCGGCGATGCCACGCTCGACATGAAGCTTGCCACCACCGAGATGGTGAACATCGAGGATGGCGGCAGCGGCATTATGCTGAGCGTGAGCATGCCGGACCAGAGCGCGGCCACCCTCATCTACGATGGCACGGGCACGCTCACCAATGCCACCACGCGCAACAAGACCGAGAGCACCCATGCCTGCGAGAAGAAGCAGGGTAGCTGACGCGCCGGCCAGTGCCGGACGCCAGGACAGCGTCCGGCCGCAGCGACCCCAGATACCCGTCTGGTAGCAATCAAACAATGCTATCCTGTGCGGCTCCAGAGGTATCCCAGCCGTAGAGCACAATGAGCACCGTACCAGACAACGAACAAAAATCCAGCCGTGCTTCCTACGCCGATGGTCCGCGCCTGCTGGCCGACATCGGCGCCACCCATGCCCGCTTTGCGCTCGAGACAGCGCCCGGCGTGCTGCGCCAGACCGCGGTCTTGCGCTGCGACGAATACGGCGGCATCGTCCCGCTGCTGAACGCCTACCTCGACGAGCACGGCGGCGAACGCATCACGCACGCGGCCTTTGCGATGGCCAATCCGATCAGCGGCGACCTGGTGCGCATGACCAACCGCGCCTGGCAGTTTTCCACCGACGAGGTGCGCCGCACCATGGGCTGGTCGACGCTCCTGATCGTCAACGACTTCACGGCGCTGGCGATGGCGCTGCCGGGGCTGCAGGCGAACGACGTGCTGCAGATCGGCAGCGGCAAGCCGGCGCCGCATGCGGTGGCGGGCGTGCTCGGCGCCGGCACCGGCTTGGGCGTGTCGGGCGTGATCCCGACGGCCGACGGTTTCATCACCCTGGGCAGCGAAGGCGGCCACGTGAACTTCGCCCCGGCCGACGAGCGCGAGTTCGCGATCCTGCAATACGCCTGGCGCGAGTGGCCGCACGTGTCGAACGAGCGCATCCTGTCCGGGCCCGGCATGGAGCTGGTCTACCGCGCGCTGGCCGAACGCAATGGCGTGGATGCGCCGGCCCGTACGGCCGCCGAGATTGTCAGCTGCGCCTTCGACGACAAGGACGCGCTCTGCCTGGAAGTGCTGGAATGCTTCGCCGGCATGCTGGGCGGCGCGGCGGCCAATCTCGCCGTGACGCTGGGCGCATTCGGCGGCATCTTCATCGGCGGCGGCATCGTGCCGCGCATCGCGCAGTGGTTCGCCACGTCGCCGTTCCGCACGCGCTTCGAAGCCAAGGGCCGCTTCACCGATTACCTGGCCCAGATCCCGACCTACGTCATCATGACGCCCAATCCGGCCTTGCGCGGCGTATCGACCATCCTGTCGGAACACCTGCGCGGGCGCAGCGGCGCAAACACGCTGATGGAGCGTGTGCAGCACCTGCAGCACGAGTTGTCGCCGGCCGAGCAGCGCGTGGCCGCCCTGGTGCTGGAGCATCCGAGGAAGGTGCTGTCCGAGCCGATCGCCGAGATCGCGCGCCTGGCCGACGTGAGCCAGCCGACCGTGATCCGCTTCTGCCGCTCGCTCGGCTTCCAGGGCCTGGCCGAATTCAAGCTGAAATTCGCCGGCAGCCTGACCGGCTCGATCCCGGTGCGCCACAGCCAGGTGCGCATGAGCGACAGTACCCACGACTTGTCGGCCAAGGTGATCGACAACACGGTATCGGCCATTTTGAAATTCCGCGACGGGCTCGATGTGCACGCGATCGACCGCGCCATCGAACTGCTGCGCCGCGCGAACAAGGTCGAGTTCTACGCGATGGGCAATGCGCGCGTGGTGGCGCTGGACGGCCAGCATAAATTCTTCCGCTTCCGCATCCCGACCACGGCGCACGGCGACGCCCACCTGTTCCAGCTGGCGGCCGAACTGCTGCAGCCGGGCGACGTGGTGGTGGCCATTTCCACGGCAGGGCAGGCGCCGGAACTGCTGGGCGCGGTGGACGCGGCGCGCAAGGCCGGCGCCAGCGTGATCGCCATCACCAGCAGCAAGTCGGCGCTGGCCAAGAAGGCCAACGTCTGCCTGGCAGTCGACCACACCGAGGACAGCACCACCTTCCTGTCGATGATCTCGCGCATCCTGCAGCTGCTCCTCATCGACATCATGGCGGTCGGTATTTCGCTGGGCGACCAGGCCGGGGAAAATGGCGACATCGAGAAGCGCAAGCTGCTCATTTCGCACCTGGACGTGTGAGCATGACGATCACCCTGCGCGACGTCACCGAAGAAAACTTCGAGGCGCTGATGGACATGGAGCTGCCCGCGCACCAGCGCGACCTGCTGCACACGAATGCCTATTCGATCGCGCAGGCGAAGTTCTACGACGTGCTTGTGCCGCGCGCGATCTACCAGGACGAGCGCCCGGTCGGCTTTGCGCTCTATAACCGCGAGGACGACGGCCGGCCCGGCTGCTACGGCATCTACCGCTTCATGGTCGATCATCCGCTGCAGTCGCAGGGCATCGGGCGGCGCGCGATGGAACTGCTGATCGCGGAGATCAAGGCCCGGCCCGACGTCCAGCTGATCAACATCTGCTACCACCCGCATAACGAGCGGGCCGGCGCCTTTTACAGGAGCTTCGGCTTCGTGGAAATCGGGATCGACTGCAACCACGAGATGGTGGCCGAGATCCGCCTGCACCAGTAGGGTGGACGGCTTTGCCGTCCACGCGGTGATAGGTGGACGCTCCGCTTTCGTGCCGAATGATCTTGCTGCAAACGATCGCCGCGTGGACGGGAAACCCGCCTCTCGTGGCCCGGTCCACCCTACGCGCTACCGATACGCCCTTGCCGTCTTCCTGCCACCGTCCTGCGCTGGGCGCAATGGGCCAAATGGCCCATGGACCCGGCTTCCATCGGCATTGAATAATCCTGTCTTCATTCAACGCTCCCGCCATCGCCGGGACACTACAAGGAAGACCATGACATTCAACGCACGCGCCGCATTCCTGTTCGCCGCCCTGGCCGTCGCCCAGGGCGCATCGGCCGGCGAGATCGCCGCCTCGGCGGATCTCGGCAGCACCGGCCTTGGCCTGCACCTCAGCACGCCGCTCGCCGCCAAGCTGAATGCGCGCATCGGCATCAACGTCGCCAAGTATTCGTACGACGGCAGCACCTCCGACGTCGACTACGACTTCAAGCTGAAGCTGGCCACGGCCGATGCGCTGCTCGACTACCACCCCTTCGACGGCAGCTTCCGCATCAGCGGCGGCGTGGTCTACAACGGCAACAAGGTCGACGCGCGCGCCAGGCCGAACGCCGCGGGCAGCTACGACATCAACGGCACCGTCTACAGCGCCGCCACCGTCGGCCGCCTGGACGGCAAAATCGATTTCCGCAAGGCCGCGCCGTATCTCGGCATCGGCTGGGGCAATGCGCTCAAGCAGAGCGGCTGGAGCGTCGGCCTGGACCTGGGCGTGACCTTCCAGGGTTCGCCGAACACCGCATTGGCATCGAGCGGCTGCACGGCCTCGGCGGCCAGCTGCGCGCAGCTGGCGCGCGACATCGCTGCCGAAAACGCCAAACTGGCCGACGAGGTCGACGACTTCAAGTTGTACCCGGTGGTCCGCGCCGGCATCAGCTACCGCTTCTGAGCGTTCAGTCCTCGAGCAACACCTTCAGCATGCGCTGCGGGTTGGCGATGAAGTCGTGCATGACGCGGTAGTGTTCGGTGTCCTCGTAGGCCACCTCGCGGATGCCGCCTGCACCGCATTCGTAGATGAGGGCGTCCGGGTAGGCCATCAGGATCGGCGAGTGGGTCGCGATCAGAAACTGGCTGCCTTCGCGCACCAGGTCGTGCAGGCGGCTCAGCATGGCGAGCTGGCGCTGCGGGGAGAGGGCGGCCTCGGGTTCGTCGAGGATGTAGAAGCCCTTGCCGCCGAAGCGTTCCATGAACAGCGTGAGGAAGGCTTCGCCGTGCGACTGCTCGTGCAGGGCCTTGCCGCCGTACGAGTCGATGATCCTGGGGCCGACGCCTTCGCGGTCCAGTCTTTCGATCTCGGTGCTGACGTTGAAGAAGCTCTCCGCGCGCAGGAAGTAGCCGTCGCGCGGCGTTGCGATACCGCGCACCAGGCGCAGCTGCTCGTGCAGGGCCGAGTGCGAGGCGCGCGTGGAAAAGCGGAAGTTGCGGCTGCCGCCTTCGGCATTGAAGCCCATCGCCACTGCAATCGCTTCGAGCAGCGTCGATTTACCGGAGCCGTTCTCGCCCACGAAGAACGTCACCCGCGGATGCAGGGCCAGGCGATCGAGCGAACGCACCACCGGCAAGGTGAAGGGAAACTCGCGCATCAGCGCGGCCGCGCCTGGTTTCAGGCCGACCTCGGCGAGATAGGAACGCGTTTTCATCGAACGATTCTCCGGTAGCAGGCGCGGTGTAGCGCATGGATTGTACCGCGCGCGGCCGCACGGTTCGCGGCGCGGACGGCCTTGCGTAAAGCGCCACGCGCTGCATTCTGTGTGAAAATGCGCCATGGCCAATTCCCCGGATTACAAGGCGCTGTTCCAGGCATCGCCTTACCCCTACCTGCTGATCGATACCGGTTTCATCCTCATCGGAGCGAACCCGGCCTACCTGCACGCGACCGGCAGGACCGAGGCCGAGCTGGTCGGCAAGCACATCTTCGAGGCCTTTCCGGCGAATCCCGCCGATCCCGATTCGACCAACCTGGCCGAGGTGCGCGCCTCGATCGAGCTGGCCATTTCGACGCGCAAGCCGCACACCAGCGCGCTGCTGCGCTATGCCACGCCGCGCGTCACGCCGGACGGCACCGTGTTCGACGAGCGCTACTGGAGCGCCGTGCACAGCCCGGTGTTCGGCGAGGATGGCGAGGTGATCTTCGTGTCGCAGAATGCGATCGACGTGACCGACCTGTACCAGGTCGACGCGTCGGCCAAGCGCTATCAGCTGAAGCAGGATGCGCATGCCGTGCTCGACGCGCCGCAGATGAACCGGCCGCAGATGCACGAGGCGATGACGCGCATCCTGAACGCCGAGCGCAGCCAGCTGCAGATCCTGTTCGACCAGGCGCCCGGCTTCATGGCGGTCATGTCCGGCACCGGGCACGCTTTCGAGATGGTCAACGACGCCTTCTACCGCCTGGTCGGGCGCCGGCCGCTGGTCGGCCTTGCGGCGCGCGAAGCGCTGCCGGAACTGGTGGGGCAGGGCCTCAAGGAGCTGCTCGACGAAGCCTTTGCCAGCGGCCAGCGGGTCGTGCTGCGCGAGCACAAGATCACGCTGCAGCGCGAGCGCGGCGCGCCGCTCGAAGACCGCTACGTCGACCTGCTGTTCCAGCCCATCCTGGGCCAGGACCTGCGCGTGACCGGCATCTTTGCCCAGGGCAGCGACGTCACCGAGGCGCACCGCATCAGCCAGCAGTTATCGGAAAAGGTGGCCCAGCTCGAGGCGATCCGCTCGCGCCAGGCCTTTTTGCTCGAGCTGTCCGACCGCATCCGCACCCTGGCCAATCCCGACGAGGTGACCGCCGCCGCCTGCGAACTGCTGGGCCGCAGGCTGCATGCGTCGCGCGTGCTGTTCGGCGAAGTCGACGATGAGCGCGGCCTGGCCTTCATCCGCCGCGACTGGACGGCGCCCGGCTTTGCCAGCCTGGCCGGACAGACCATGACCCTGGACGACTTCGGACCGGAAATGATCGCCGTGCTGCGCGCGGGGCGGGCGGTGGTGAATGGCGACGTGGCGCGCGATCCGCGCACGGCGCAGCACACGGCGGCCTACGACCGGATCGGCGTGCGTGCCGATATGCTGCTGCCGCTGGTACAGGCCGGGCGCCTGCACGTGGTGCTGACCATCCACGACGCCGCGCCGCGCGCCTGGCTGGCCGAGGACGCCGAACTGGCGCGCGAGATGGCCGAGCGCACCTGGTCGGCCGTCGAAGCCACGCGCGCGCAGGCCGCGCTGCGCACGGAACGCGACCAGAGCCGCTACATCTTCGACAACATGGCCGAAGGCTTCGCGACGGTCGGCCGCGACTGGACCATCCTGCGCATGAACGCGGAAGGCCTGCGCCTGAACCAGCGCAGCGCGGACCAGATCGTCGGCCACAATCACTGGGAGGTGTTTCCCGCGCTGCGCGGCAGCGAAACCGAAGCGGTGTATCGCCGCGTCATGGACACGGGCCGCAGCGAGATCATCGAACTGTCGCACGTCCTGCCCGACGGCAGCCCGGCCTGGAGCGAGATCCGCGTGCACCGCGCGGCCGAGGGCGGCATCGCCATGTTCTTCAGTAATATCTCGGAACGGCGCGCGGTGCAGGAGCAGCTGCGCCTGGCCGACCAGCGCAAGGACGAATTCCTGGCGATGCTGGCGCACGAGCTGAGGAATCCCCTGGCGCCGATCGGTGCCGCGGCCCAGCTGCTGCAGATCCCCCGGCTGGGCGAGGAGCGCATCCGCCAGACCAGCCAGATCATCGGCCGCCAGGTCGAGCACATGACCCACCTGATCGACGACCTGCTGGACGTGTCGCGCGTCACGCGCGGGCTGGTCAAGCTCGACAACGCGCCGCAGGACATCCGCCACGTCGTGGCCGAGGCGGTCGAGCAGGTAACGCCGCTGATGCGCGCGCGCCGGCACCAGCTGGAGCTGGCGCTGCCGCCCGAATCAACGCTGGTGCTGGGCGACCGCAAGCGCCTGGTGCAGGTGTTCACCAACATCCTGAACAACGCCGCCAAGTACACGCCCGAGGGCGGCCGCATCGCGCTGCGCACCGGGGTGCAGGCCGAGCGCCTGCTGGTCGAGGTGGCCGACAACGGCATCGGCATGGCGCCCAGCCTGGTGGCCCACGTGTTCGACCTGTTCGCCCAGGCCGAGCGGCCGTCGGACCGCTCGGCCGGCGGCCTGGGATTGGGGCTGGCGCTGGTGAAAAGCCTGGTGGGGCTGCATGGCGGGACGGTGAGCTGCCACAGCGCCGGGCTGGGGCAGGGCAGCAGCTTCACGGTCTGCCTGCCGCGCGCGGCGGCGCCTGAGGAGCCGGCTGTTCCCGCGTCCGGCGCCGCGGCGGCACAGCACGGTGTGCGCGCGCTGCGCATCCTGATCGTCGACGACAACATCGACGCGGCCACGATGCTGGCCATGCTGCTGCAGGCCTCGGGGCATGCGGTGATGGTGGAGTATGGCGCGCGTGCCGGCCTGGCGCGGGCGCGCGCCGAGCGGCCGGATGTCTGCCTGCTCGACATCGGCCTGCCCGAGATGGACGGCAACGAGCTGGCCCAACACCTGCGCGCGCTGCCGGAAACGGCGCACGCGCTGCTGATCGCGGTGACCGGCTACGGCCAGGAAAGCGACCGCCAGCGTACGCAGGCGGCGGGCTTCGACCACCACCTGGTCAAGCCGCTCGATCCGCGGGCTTTGTTTGCGCTGCTCGAAAGGGCGTGATCCGGTGGCGGTGATGCCAGGGGTGCGTGAAACCCCGCCTCACTCCTCGACGAACACCACCGCCGTGCGCGGCGGGATGCTGAAGGTGCCGCTGGCGCTGTCGTAGCCGGCGGTGGCGGCGCGCTTGTCGCCGGCGCCGGCCGCCGTGTGCACCGGATGCAGGCGCAGCTGCTTGCCGCGCAGGCCGGCGTCGCTTACCACGTGCGCCACCTTGTCCACGTTGATCAAATAAGTCAGGCCGGTGAAGCGCGCACCCGCATAACCCTTGCCGTCGATGGTCGCGGCAACCACGGTCGGCTCTTGCCGCGGCCCGGTGTTGAAGAAGCGCAGGCGCTGATTGATGTCGTCGGCGGTGCGCATGCGCAGCAGGGTCGTACCGCTGCGGATCGCCAGCAAATCGCGAAAGGCGTCGCGCGCAAAGGCGATATCAAGCGGCTGCGCCTGCAGGTTTGCGTTCGCCAGCAGCGGCTTGAACAGCGGCCAGTCTTTCGCATTGTCGTCGGCTGGCGGCAGGCCGGTGCCGAAGAAGTTGCTGCGGTAGGTCCAGTCCAGGCGGTTGAACCAGTCGCCGGAATTGAAGCTGTTGCGGTCCAGGGACTTCGAACGCAGGATGTCCGAACCCGCATGGAAGTAGGCGATGCCCTGGCTGAAGACGGTGGTCGCCAAGGCCAGCACCTGCACCCGGGCGCGGTCGGCGCTGGCGGTTTCCAGCGGCAGTTTCAGGGCGTTGTTGTCCCACAGCGTCTGGTTGTCGTGGTTCTCGACGTAGTTGACAGCCTCGCTTGGCTCGCTGGCAAAGCCGGCCGGCTGGCCGCTGTAGTCGATGTCTTCCAGCTTGCGCGTGGCGCCGTCGAAGGTCGGTAGCGGATAGCTGCGCAGGGTACCGGCCAGGCCGATGCGCACCATGTCAGCGGCGCGCAGCAGCTCGGCAGCCGGGCGCGCGCCGGCTTGCGCATTCGCATCAAAGACCAGGCCATTGATCCAGCCCTGGCGGCCGACCAGGGCCGCGCCCGAATCGCCGGCGCCGCCGCCGCGCACGGCATCGCGCGCGCGGTCGCTGAAGCTGCCGATGCCGCTGCCGTTCAGCGACAACTGGGACGCCTGCACGAAGCGCGCGCCGTTTGCCACTTCGCCGAAGTTCCAGCCTTCGCCGAGCAGCTGCACGCTGCGTCCGGTCGCCTTGTCCACCGCCGCTTGCAGGCGTTCCATCGCCGCGCGCGGCTGGTGGCCCATCAGGTCGAAGCGGAAGGAATCGATCTTGTACTGTTTGGCCCACAGCACTGCCGAATCGATCATGAGCTTGGCCATCATGCGGTGCTCGGTGGCGGTGTTGTCGCAGCAGGTCGAGCGTTCGATGCCGCCGCTGGCGTCCAGGCGGTGGTAGTAGCCGGGCACGATGCGGTCGAGGACCGACTTGGCGTCCTGGCCGGCCACGAAGGTGTGGTTGTAGACCACATCCAGGCCCACGCGCAGGCCGGCGCGGTGCAGGTTCATCACCATCTCGCGGAACTCGACGATGCGGCGTGCGCCGTCTTGCGGGTCGCTGGCGTAGCTGCCTTCGGGCGCGTTGTAGTGCCAGGGGTCGTAGCCCCAGTTGTAGCAATCAAGATGCGCGGTCTTCCTGACCAGGGCTTGCTGCGCCTCGCTGTCCGGTGCGCCGGCGGGCCGGGGCAGGGCGCACCCCTTTTCCGGCACGCTGGCGATGTCGTACACGGGCAGCAGGTGGATGTCCGTCATGCCGGCCTGCGCCAGCGCCTTCAGGTGGCGCATGCCGTTCGAGTTCGTTTCGCCGAAGGCCGCGTACTTGCCGCGCTTGGCTGGCGGCACGGTCTCGTCGTCGCGCGAGAAGTCGCGCACGTGCAGTTCGTAGACGGCCATGTCGGTCGGCGACTTGACCGTTTGCGGGGCACGTTCCTTGTCCCAGCCTGCGGGTTTCAGGCTGGCGGCATCGAGGTCGGCGATGTAGCTGCGCTGCGAATCCGTGGTCAGGCTGACGGAATACGGGTCGGTGACCAGGTTGCGCACCAGGCCGGCTTTTTCGGTGACCACGTCCAGCGCATACGTGTAGTAGCGGCCGGAGAGGTCGGCCGGGACTTGCGCGCTCCAGGTGCCGGTGGCAGGGTCCATCGTCAACTGGTGCACGGCGCCGGCGCGGCTGCTGCCGCTGTCGAACACGCAGACGGCGGCTTGGCGCGCGGTGGGCGCCCACAGCTTGAAGCCGGTGCCTTGCCTGGCGGGCGTGGCGCCAAGGTCCGGGGTTTGCTCGGCGGCGGCGTACAGGTCGTCGAGGGCGCCGGCGGCTTGGAGGCGGGTGGCGGCGAGGAGCGTGCCGTCCGGGGCTTCGCGTGCCAGGACCAGCTGTTCGCGGTGCAGGGCGGGGAGGCGGGCGAGGTCCTTGTCGGCCACTTTCAGGACCGGGCCGGTGCCCACGTACTTGAAGCGTTCGGCGGTGGCTTGCGGGATGGCGGCGCTGGAGATGGAGAGGTCCAGCGCGCCGGCTGCGCCCTTGATCTTGCGGCCGACGATGGCCTGGATGGCGGCGTTCGGTGAATGGTAGAGGCGGAACCTGCCCTCGGTCGGCGAGCCTGGCCATTTTGCCCGTGCGCGGTCGAGCCAGATGGCGCGGGCTTCCAATGTGTGCGGTGCGGCTGCCAGGGTGGTAGCGGCTGGGCCGCTGCAGGCATCCAGTGGAATGGCGGCGTGGGCGGAGGAGGCGAGGGCGGCGGCGGCGAGCGCCGTGTGGCGGGCGGTTCGGATCATGTGGTCGATTGTGGTGGCGCGGGTATGCGCGTGGTTTGAACGCGTGGGCACAAGTGCCCACCCTACGAATTCAGGCGGTGGTGTCCGTAGGGTGGGCACTCGTGCCCACGCGGTGATCGTTAGCGGTAGTCACCCCGGCCCGATATCGAAGCCGGGAACGCCAGGCGTCAGACCTTCGCGGCCGAAGGCGCCGCCGCTGCATCCAGGCTGCGGTAGTGATCCACCATCTTGTACCGCTTCGCATACAACCCGAACGCAATCGCCGCCAGCGCCGCAAACCCGGCAAAGAAGAACATCTGGAAGGCGATCACCGACAGGCCCGAATCCGCAATCGAATTCACGACCGTGTCGTTCTTCACCGCCGCATTCACCACCAGCACCCACAGGTTACCCACCGTGACGGCCAGGCTCCAGAGCGCCATGATCGCGCCCTTCATCGAGGCCGGTGCCTGGCTGTAGGCGAACTCCAGGCCGGTGGCCGAGACCAGCACCTCGCCCATGGTCAGCAGTGCATACGGCAGGATCTGCCAGGCCATCGAGGTCGGCGTGCCGGCGTCCATCGACACCTGGATCGCGCCGATCGCCACCCACGACAGCGCCGAGAAGGCGATGCCCGAGGTCATGCGGCGCAGCGGCGTCGGCGTGATGCCGATCTTTTGCAGCATCGGGAACAGCACCAGGTTGTTGAAGGGGATGAGCAGCATCACCAGCAGCGGGTTCAGCGCCTGCATCTGGGCCGGCAGCAGGGTGAAGGTGTTACCGAACACCGAGAAGGTGGTGATCATCGAGTTGGCCTGCACGATCCAGGTCGAGGCCTTCTGGTCGAACAAGGACCAGAACGGCGTCACCAGCGCGAACACCACCAGGATGCGCAGCACCGCGCGCACGCCGTCGACCGCATCGTCCGGATGGTGGCCACGCGCGCGTTCCAGCTGCATCGAGATGCCCATGCCGACAAAGGCCAGCAGCAGCACCAGCGCGGTGCAGGCCGCGATCACGAAGCCCCAGCTGGGCGACATCAAGAGCGACGCAATCGCACCGAACAGGCCGACCATGGCCACCGTGCGGCCCGCGCCGTTGGTCGACAGGGCGGTGCGCGCCACGCGCGAGAACGAATGCGGGTTCGGCGCGGCAGGCGGCACGTGCACGTACTTCTTCTTCCCGCTCCAGAACACCATGGTCGCGATGAACATCATGACGCCGGGGATGCCGAAGGCGACCGAAGGACCGTAGTTCTTCAGGAACAGCGGCATCAAGAGGGACGCGAAGAAGGAGCCGAAGTTGATGATCCAGTAGAAGGCGTCGAACACCAGCTTGGCCTTGTCTTTATTCGTCTGGTCGAACTGGTCGCCGACGAACGACGACACCAGCGGCTTGATGCCGCCCGAGCCGAGCGCGATCAGGCCCAGGCCGAGGTAGAAGCCTTTCACGTTGTCCTCGAAGATGGCCAGGCAGGCGTGGCCGGCGCAGTAGACGAGGCTGAGCCAGAACACCGTGTTGTACTTGCCGAAGAAGCGGTCGGCCAGCCAGCCGCCCAGCAGCGGGAAGAAGTACACGCCGATCACGAAGGTGTGGAACACGTGCTTGGCTTCGCCGGTGCGCTCGGACTCCGGCAGGAACAGCAGCAGCGTCGAGATCAGGAAGGGCGTCAGGATGTTGCGCATGCCGTAGAAGCTGAAGCGCTCGCAGCCCTCGTTGGCGATGATGTAGGGGATCTGGCGGGGCATGCGTCCGCTGGCGGCGGGGGCGGTCGGCTGATTCATGGACTCGTCCTGGAAGTGAATTAACCCGGGATGCTATGACGCCGTTTCCGTCTTTGCAACAGGAAAATGTGTACTCCACTTGCTGAACCGTAGTTTAGCTACTTTTGTGACCTGGGGTGCAAATGTTATTTGCATGTAAGCCTTTGAATGCAAAGAAAATTTGCATGCAAACACGCGGCCCTGCCAGATTGTAAGTTTGCAAAAGCTGCTGTATATTGCGTAAAAATCACTTACCGGATCCCACGTCATGACCCAGACTTCCACGCAAAACGACTGGTGGCGCGAAGCCATCATCTACCAGGTCTACCCGCGCAGCTATCTCGATACGAACGGCGACGGCGTGGGCGACATCCCGGGCATCACCGCGAAGCTCGACTACATCGCCAGCCTGGGCGTGAACATCGTCTGGCTCTCGCCTTATTTCAAGTCGCCGATGAAGGACTTCGGCTACGACATCTCCGACTACTGCGACGTCGACCCGCTGTTCGGCACCCTGGCCGACTTCGACGCCATGGTGGCGAAAGCCCACTCGCTCGGCTTGAAGATCATGATCGACCAGGTGATGGCGCACACCGCCGATGCCCACCCGTGGTTCGTCGAAAGCCGCTCGAGCCGCGACAACGCCAAGTCGGACTGGTACGTGTGGTCCGACGCGGCCCCGGACGGCAACCCGCCGAACAACTGGATGTCGATCTTCGGTGGCTCGGCATGGCAGTGGGACACGCGCCGCAAGCAGTACTACATGCACAACTTCCTGGTGAGCCAGCCGCAGCTGAACTTCCATAACCCGGACGTGCAGCAGGCCCACCTGGACGCGCTGCGCTTCTGGCTCGAGCGCGGCGTCGACGGCGTGCGCATGGACGCCTGCAACTACCACTTCCACGACACCGAGTTGCGCAGCAATCCGCCGGCCACCAAGCGCGATACCGCCTCGGTCACCGACGTGAACCCCTACGGCATGCAGTCGCACATCTACGACAAGACGCGTCCGGAGAACATCGCCTTCCTGCAGCAGATCCGCGCGCTGCTGGACGAATACAGCGCCGTGTCGATCGGCGAAGTCGGCGCCGACGATGCCCTGGCCTGCATGGCCGAGTACACGGCCGACGGCGACAAGCTGCACATGGCCTACAGCTTCAATTTGCTGACGCCGGAATTCACGGCCAAGCATATCCGCACCCAGGTCGAGGAATTCGAGGCGCGCGTGCAGGGCGGCTGGGCATCCTGGTCGGTCGGTAACCACGATGCGATCCGCGTGGTGACGCGCTGGCGCGGCGAGGATGCACCGGTGGCGTTTGCGCAGATGGTGCTGGCGATGCAGCTGTCGCTGAAAGGCACGCCTTGCCTGTACCAGGGCGACGAGCTGGCGCTGCCGGAAGCGGACGTGCCCTTCGAGCTGCTGCAAGACCCGTATGGCATCACCTTCTGGCCCGAGTTCAAGGGCCGCGACGGCTGCCGCACGCCGATGCCGTGGACGAATGAGGCGCCGAACGCCGGCTTCACCGAAGGCCAGCCTTGGCTGCCGGTGGCCGAGCCGCACCGCGCCGTTGCCGCCTCGGTCCAGGAAAGCGATCCGGCTTCGGCCCTGAACGCCGCGCGCCGCATTATTCACTGGCGCCAGGGCCTGCCGCAGCTGACCCGCGGCGGCATATCCTTCTTCGACGCGCCGGAACCGGTGCTGGCGCTGCGCCGCACGCTGGACGGCGAGCCGACCATCCTGGCCGCCTTCAATTTGTCGAACGCACCGGTCTCCTTCGACTGGGCCGAGACGGCGCAGGCTGCCGACCTGGCAGGCCATGGCCTGCCGGGCGAGGCCGCCAACGGCCGCGTAACCCTGCCGGCCTACGGCGCCTGGTTCGGTACGCTGGCTTGATGGGGAGCGGGCACGAGCCTGAAAAGTTCGCGCGTACCGCGTTTGCCGATGGCCCGCGCCTGCTGGCCGACATCGGCGCCACGCACGCGCGCTTTGCCTTGCAGACGGCGCCGGGCGTGTTTCGCTCCGTGTCAGTGCTGCGCTGCGAAGACTTCGACGGCATCGTGCCGCTGCTGCGCCACTACCTGCTTGAACATGCGGACCTGAAGCTGCACCATGCGGCGTTCGCGGTGGCCAACCCGGTCAACGGCGACCAGGTACGCATGACGAACCGCGCCTGGGCCTTCTCGACCGAGGCGCTGCGGCGCGAGCTGGGCCTGTCGACGCTGCTGGTGGTGAACGACTTCACGGCGCTGGCCATGGCCATTCCGGTGCTGGCGCCGGCCGACCTGCTGCAGGTGGGCGGCGGCGTGCCGGCATCGAATGCCGTGATCGGCGTGCTGGGACCGGGCACCGGCCTGGGCGTGTCGGGCCTGATTCCGACGGCCGACGGTTTCGTCACCCTCGGCAGCGAGGGCGGCCACATGAACTTCGCACCGGGCGACGAGCGCGAGTTCGCGATCCTGCAATTCGCCTGGCGCGAGTGGCAGCACGTGTCGAACGAGCGCCTGATCTCGGGGCCGGGCATGGAGCTGACCTACCGCGCGCTGGCCTTGCGCAACGGCGTCATTGACGCGCCTGCGCGCACGGCGGCCCGGATCGTCGCCTGCGCCCTCGACGAGGGCGATGCGCTGTGCCTGGAAGTGCTGGATGTTTTCTGCGGCATGCTGGGCGGCGCCGCGGCGAATCTCGCCGTTACCCTGGGCGCCTTCGGCGGCGTGTACATCGGCGGCGGCATCGTGCCGCGCATGGGCGAGTGGTTCGCGCAGTCTGCCTTCCGCGCGCGCTTCGAGGCCAAGGGGCGCTTCTCGGATTATTTGTCGAGCATTCCCACCTACGTCATCGCCACGCCGAATCCAGCCTTCCACGGCGTGGCCACCATCCTGTCGGAACACCTGCGCGGGCGCAGCGGCGCCAACACGCTGATGGACCGCATCAAGCACCTGCAGCAAGAGCTGACGCCGGCCGAGGCGCGCGTCGCCACCCTGGTGCTGGAGCAGCCGCGCCTGGTGCTGAACGAGCCGATCGCGGATATTGCGCGCCTGGCCGACGTGAGCCAGCCGACCGTGATCCGCTTCTGCCGTTCGCTCGGTTTCCTGGGCCTGGCCGATTTCAAGCTGAAGTTCGCCAGCAGCCTGACCGGCGCGATTCCCGTGCGCCACAGCCAGGTGCGGAACAGCGACAGCACCCACGACTTGTCGGCCAAGGTGATCGACAACACGGTGTCGGCGATCCTGCAGTTCCGCGACGGGCTGGACGTGCGCTCGCTCGACCGCGCCATCGAACTGGTGAGCGGCGCGCGGCGCGTGGAGTTCTACGCGCTCGGGAATTCGCGCGTGGTGGCGCTCGACGGGCAGCACAAGTTCTTCCGCTTCCGGATTCCGACGGCCTTGTATGGCGACGCGCATTTGCTGGCGCTGGCGGCGGATCTGCTGGGGCCGGGCGACGTGGTGATTGCGATCTCGAAGTCGGGCCAGTTGCCCGAGCTGCTGCGCGCGGTGGACATCGCGCGTGCTGCCGGGGCGGACGTGATTGCCATCGGCAGCGGGCAATCGCCGCTGGCGCGCAAGGCCAGCGTGTGCCTGGCGGTGGACCATGCCGAGGACAGCACCAGCTTCCTGTCGATGATTTCGCGGATCCTGCAGTTGCTGCTCATCGATATCATGGCGGTGGGATTATCGATCGATGCGCACAATGGGCGGGCCCAGGACGCGGCGCAGGCGGAGGCGGGGCGTTTGTTGATTTCGCATATGGGCAGTTAAGACCCGCGGCATTGCACACGTTCCGTGGCAAGCTGTAGGGTGGGTTCTCGAACCCACCACCCTCAAGATTTCACCAGGAAGAGGTGCCGCCGACCGTGGGAGGAGTCACCACGCGTCTACCGCGAAACGCTGGTGAATCGGCCGGCAGCACCCCCAAGATACCGCCCACCCAAGCGCCGAGTTTGATTCGGCTCAATCGTGCCCGGCAGGCGATCGTCAGTCCGCCGACTTCAGCCGGATCTTGTGGATCCCGCGCCGCCAGTCGGCCAGTGACACCACCGAATCGTTCTCGGTATCTTCCACCAGGATATCGTTCCCCGCCTGGGCCACCAGGAAACTCTCGCGCCGCTGCACCCGCTCCGCGCGGTTTTCGACAAAACTCAGCTGCCAGTACTGCCGCCCGTTGAGCGTGCGCGGCTGCGGGTCGTCCTCGATGATCGCGCCATGCGCCTTGCCGTGCGAACGCTTCTCGATCTCCGCCGACCATTCCTTCACCTCGGGCAGCGCCAGCAGGGTGGCCATGGCCTGGTCGCGCGTGACGGCCGGCTCGGCCGGCTTTTGCACCGAAGGCGGGGCAGGCGGCGCAGGAGGCGGTGGCGCCTTGTCCTTGCAGCCGGCCAGGGCGGCGGCGGCAAGCACGCAAACGGTCAACAGGCGGGGAAGGGCGGGCAGGGCGCCGCGTGCAGTCATGATCGAACCTTGTAGAAAAACCTGCGGCCATACTAGCCGATGTGTGGGCCGGCCGACAAATGGCGGCGTGCTCGATGCGGAAGGGCGGCGCAAGCAATTCTCACCAATTGTTGCCGTAAGCCAACAATCGAATTGATGAGTAAAATTGATGGAATTGACCCCAACAATTGATATCGCTGATATCGGCCGCGCCCTTGCGCGCGTCTCCTTTCCGGAAGCTCCCCCATGAAGTTTATCTCCAACATGAAAATCGGGCATCGCCTCGCGCTCGGTTTTGCCCTGGTCCTGGCCCTGTCCATCCTGGTCACGGCCATCAGTATCGTCAAACTCAACACCGTGGCCGAAGCGGCCGAGGAAATGCTGGCCCAGCCCATCAAGAAGGAACGCCTGATCGGCGACTGGAGCAGCAACATCGCCGTGGCCGTGATCCGCACCTCGGCCATCATCAAGAGCAGCGACGCCTCGCTGACCGACTTCTTCGCCAAGAACATCGAGGAAACCAATGCCAAGGCCGCGACCTACCTGAAGGAGGTCGAGCCGCTCCTCACCACGCCGGAAGAAAAGGCCATCTTCGCCAAGATGATGGCGCTGCGCGAAGGCTATGCCGGCGGCCGCCTGGAAGCCGTGCGCCTGAAGGGCGAAGGCAAGTCGGACGAAGCGATGCAGGTCCACGACCAGGTCTACATCCCGGCGGCCAAGGCTTACCAGGCGAATATCCAGGCCCTGGTGGCGCTGCAGCGCCAGCAGGTCGACGCCTTGCGCGACGAGATCCGCTTTACCCGCAACGACAGCCGCCGCACCATGCTGCTGCTGGGCGCCTTGAGCGTGGCCTTCGGATCGGCCTGCGCCTGGTGGCTCACCCGTTCCATCACCCGTCCGGTGCAGGACGCCGTGGCCCTGGCCCAGCGCGTGGCCGCCGGCGACCTGACCAGCCGCGACGAAGCCCACTCGAAAGACGAGATCGGCGTGCTGCAGGACACCCTGGCCGACATGAACGCCAAGCTGCACGGCCTGGTGACCGAGATCCGCGGCGGCTCGCATGCGATCGCCACGGCCTCGTCGGAAATCGCGGCGGGCAACCTCGATTTGTCCTCGCGTACCGAGCAGCAGGCCAGCTCGCTGGAGGAAACCGCCAGCTCGATGGAAGAACTGAATTCGACCGTGTCCCAGAACGCCGACAATGCGCGCCAGGCCCGCATCCTCGCGACCTCGGCCAGCGCAGTGGCGGGACGCGGCGGCGAGGTGGTGGCGCAGGTGGTGCAGACCATGGCGTCGATTAACGAATCGTCGAAGCGGATTGCCGACATCATCGGCGTGATCGACAGCATCGCCTTCCAGACGAATATCCTGGCGCTGAATGCGGCGGTGGAAGCGGCGCGTGCCGGCGAGCAGGGCCGCGGTTTTGCCGTGGTGGCGACCGAAGTGCGCAACTTGGCGCACCGCTCGGCCAGCGCGGCCAAGGAAATCAAGGACTTGATCGACGACTCGGTGGCGAAGGTCGACGATGGCGCGCGCCTGGTCGACCGCGCCGGCGCCACGATGACGGACATCGTCGGCAGCGTCCAGCGCGTGACCGACATCATCGCCGAGATCGCGTCGGCGACCGACGAGCAGACCACGGGCATCGGCCAGATCAACGAAGCCATTAACCAGATGGACCAGGTGACCCAGCAGAACGCCGCCCTGGTCGAGCAGGCGGCGGCCGCATCGAACGCGATGCACGAGCAGGCCGGCCAGCTGCTGGACGCGGTCAGCGTGTTCAAGCTGGGCGAGGGCGGCCAGGCGCAGGCGCAGCCGCAGCATTACCAGCAGCAGCAGGGCCGCGGCGTGCGTGCCGTGCAGCCGCTGCGCCCGCGGCTGGCCTGATGCCGTGGCTTACGCCTCGCCGGCGATTTCTTCCTTGAGCGAGGCCATGTCGATCACGTAGCGGAAGCGGGCGTCGCCCTTTTCGACCTTTTTGTACGCGTCGTTGATGTCCTGGATGCGGATCATCTCGATTTCCGGGCCGATGCCATGCTCGGCGCAGAAGTCGAGCACGTCCTGGGTCTCGGCCAGGTTGCCGATCAGCGAGCCGGCCACCGAGCGGCGCATCTGGGCCAGCTGCATGTTGTCGAGCGGCGCCAGCGGTTCCAGGGCGCCGACCACGCACAGCACGGCATCCTGCTTCAGCAGGGTGGTGAACGGATTCAGGTCGTGCTTCTCGGGCACGGTCGAGAGGATGAAGTCGAAGCTGGCTTCCAGTTCCTTCAGCGCGTCCTTGTCCTTTTCCAGCACGGCCTTGAAGCCGAGCTTTTCCGCTTCGTCGATCTTGTCCTTGGTGGTGGTGAATAGCGTCACCTCGGCGCCCAGGGCTTTCGCCAGTTTCGCCGCCATGTGGCCCAGGCCGCCCATGCCGATCACGCCGACCTGGTCGCCCGCTTTCACGCCCCAGCGGCGCAGCGGCGACCAGGTGGTAACCCCGGCGCACAGGATCGGCGCCGCCACTTCCGGACGCAGGTTCGCCGGCACCTTCAGCACGAAGTCTTCCTTCACCACCACGATGTTCGAGTAGCCGCCGAAGGTGTTGTCGCGGCCGTAGATGTTCTCGCCGCCGGCTTTCGCCTTCGGCTTCATCGGGCCGTTGTAGGTGGCCAGCCAGCTGTTCGGGCTGCCGCAATAATTCTGGTCGCCGTCCTGGCAGGCGGCGCACTTGCCGCAGCTGTCGATCATGCAGCCTACGCCCACCATGTCGCCCACCGCATGGCGCTTGACGGCGGCGCCGACGCGGGTGACGCGGCCGACGATCTCGTGGCCGGGCACGCAGGGGTAGACCGTGTTCGACCATTCGTTCTTGACCTGGTGGATGTCCGAGTGGCACACGCCGCAGAACAGCACGTCGATTTCGACCTCGTGCGCGCTGGGGTCGTCGCGTTCGAATTCGTAGGATTTCAGGCGGCTGAAGGAATGCTTGGCCGCGTAGCCGGTGACCTTGATCATGGTTGCTCCGATTGAGAATGAGCGACGACCATAGGCCGGCACGGTGGCCGCGTCTGTTAGGTTGCGCGCAGACGGGCGTAAGACAGGTTTTTCGACGAGGATTGCGGAACTATCCGGTCATGGCGTTTGCACGCGTTATTGGGGCTGTTGCCTGTTCTGCTATCGGTGTGCATGGTCCGCGTGGGCACGGGGTGCCCACCGTACGGGACACGCTACGTATCCGGGGTTTGTATGATCTTGCCGATAACATTTCCCGTACGGTGGGCACCCTGTGCCCACGCGGACGATGCGTTTCTATAACATGACAGGCAACAGCCCCGATAACAGGAGACCGCATGCCCTTAACACGACCATTCGCCGGCGCCATGCTGCTGGCGTTCACGCTGCACGGCGCCGCCCACGCCGCCCCCGACACCCGCGCCCAGGCCGAAATCGCCCATCTGCTGGACTACGTGGCCACCCCCGGCTGCCAATTCGACCGCAACGGCAGCTGGCACGCCGGCGCCGAGGCGCGCGGCCACCTGCAGCAGAAATACGATTACCTCGTGAAGCGCAAGCTGGTGACGGACGCGGAATCCTTCATCGCCAGGGCCGCCACCGAAAGCAGCATGAGCGGCAAGCCCTACCAGGTGAAATGCGGCAGCGGCAAGCCCGTTGCCAGTGCGGCCTGGCTGAAGGAAGAGCTGCAGCGCTTACGGGCGCGCGCTTCCAAATAAAAAAAGCCCGCAGGGCATGCACCCTGCGGGCTGTTCTCAATGCGGCAGGTCCGGCTCTGCGAGCTGCAAGCCGTGCTCCTCGCACCAGCCACCCAGCACCGCGCGCGTCTGGGCTTCGCGGAACACATGCCAGTGATCGGTCAAACCGCGCTGCGCGACCAGCTCGCTGAATTGACCATACGCCCCCGCACGCTTGAACATCTGGCGCACGCGCTGCGCATCGTCCGGCAAGGCGGCGTCAGCGAAATCGAACACCAGTTCCAGCCCCAGCGCCAGGTTGCTCATGCGCGGCACAGGCACGTAGCGGTCCGAGGTGTCGATATCGTCCGGCAAGGGCGCCAGCTCCTCATCGATCATTTCCGAGCGCACGTACACGGCGCCGGTGTCCAGGCATACCCAGGCTTGGTCCGGGGTGCCCGGCTCCGACACCATCAGCACGGCGTCTTCGAATTCATCTGCATTTACAGTTGCCAACATATTCTCCAAAAACAAAAAGCCCGCAGGGCGAACCCCGCGGGCTTTCAGGGAAGCCGACAGTCTGGTACCGAAGGGACGAGACTGTTGGCATATCCCATATTTACATCATGCCGTCCATACCACCCATGCCGCCCATACCACCCATGCCGCCCATACCGCCGGCTGGCTTGTCTTCTGGCAGTTCCGACACCATGCAGTCGGTGGTCAGCATCAGGCCGGCGATCGACGCTGCGTTCTGCAGGGCCGAGCGGGTGACCTTGGCTGGGTCCAGCACGCCCATTTCGACCATGTCGCCGTAGGTGCCGTTGGCAGCGTTGTAACCGTAGTTACCGGTGCCAGCCAGCACGCCCGAGACGACGACCGATGCTTCTTCGCCCGCGTTCTGGACGATCATGCGCAGCGGCTCTTCCATGGCGCGCATGACGATCTTGATGCCGGCGTCCTGGTCAGGGTTGTCGCCCTTGACTTGCAGGTTGGCACGGGCACGCAGCAGGGCAACGCCGCCGCCTGGCACGATGCCTTCTTCCACCGCAGCGCGGGTAGCGTGCAGCGCGTCTTCCACGCGTGCTTTCTTTTCCTTCATTTCGACTTCGGTGGCAGCGCCAACCTTGATCACGGCAACGCCGCCGGCCAGCTTGGCCACGCGCTCTTGCAGTTTTTCGCGGTCGT